>OBLU010000749.1_pt1 | contig 30546 bp, 21 predicted proteins | sample 1518681 | NCBI WGS metagenome assembly OBLU01 (sample SAMEA3539304, study PRJEB22396) | soil metagenome | biome: tundra; feature: field; material: soil | place: USA | collected 2010-05 | depth 0.15 m
CCTGCTGGCCGGGCTCCATCAAAGTGCGGCCCAACTCATCGGATTCAATCACCTCAGCGCCAAGTTCGCGCAAATAGCCCGCGACGGTACTCTTGCCGCTCCCTAGACCGCCGGTAAGGCCGACACGCAACATGGTCTAGAGCCCCCGCCGCATTTTGGCGGCGCGCACGGTGTTGGCCATGAGCATGGCGATCGTCAATGGACCAACGCCTCCGGGGACAGGCGTATAAGCGCCGGCCATCTCGAATGCCTTGGGATGCACGTCGCCCACAATCGTCGTACCCCGCTTGGCGAAAGCTGCTTCGCGCTTGGCATTCCCGGCAAACAAGCGCTCAAACTCGTCCCGGCTGGTGATGCGATTGATGCCCACGTCAATAATGGTGGCGCCGGGCTTGACCATCTCCGGCGTGATGAAGCCGGCACGACCGATTGCGGCCACCAATATGTCGGCCTGGCGCGTAACGGCGGGCAAGTCGCGCGTCTTCGAGTGGCAGATGGTCACGGTGGCATTCTCATGCAGCAGAAGCATGGCCGCGGGTTTGCCCACAATGTCGCTACGGCCCACCACCACGGCGTGCTGGCCGGCAATGGGAATGCCGCTGCGCCTCAAAATCTCAATGACCCCGGCTGGTGTACACGGCGCCAGTGCGGGCCAGCCCGCTTGCAGGCGGCCTGCATTCACCGGGTGAAAGCCATCCACGTCCTTCGAAGGAGAAACCGCATTCAACAGCGCCTTGGTATCCACTTGCGCAGGCAGCGGCAACTGGATCAGGATGCCGTCGATGTCGTCGCGGTCGTTGAGATCGCTTACCAGGTCGAGCATCTCTTCAGTGGTCACGGTTTCAGCAGGCGTAACAAGCTCACTGAAGAGGCCGAGATCGGCGCAGGTTTGCACCTTGCTGCGGACGTAGATCTCTGATGCTGGCACGTGGCCCACCAGCACCGCTGCCAGCCCCGGCCGAATGCCCTTCGCGGCCAGCAGCTTCACTTCCTCGGCTACTTCCTGCTTGATGGCCGCGGCGATGGCCGCGCCGTCGAGAATTTTTGGCATCTTCCGCTCCAGGAATTATCGTATCGCTTTCCGGCGCCACGAGGAATCGAAGGCCTTCCATAGGCCGCCTAGCCATTGAGCTCACTGTGACAGAGGATTGTGAGACGGATTCGTCGTGCCTGTTCGTGCTGGCGTGCGGAGTGTCACGTCCGCGTGTGATTTAACTCACATACAGACCCCCGAGACCCTCCTGTATGGTGAGGCATACGAGAAGTGTTCCAGATCACATTGGACAGCTTCGCGGAAGCTTCTGGCTGCGGTGTTAAGGGGATAAGGCTTCATGAGCGTCTTCAAGGATGCACGGCATCTTTTCCAATTTGCAGGGCTATTTGTCCTGGCCTTTCTGGTGTTTCTGGTGGCGCGCCACTATGTTGTTCCCAGAAGCTTTGGCGAGTATGGGCACTATCGCGGCGCCGCCATCGGCGAAATTGCTGCGCATCCCATCAAATTTGCCGGCCACCAGACCTGCGAATCCTGTCACTCCGATGTTTTGGACGTGAAGTCGAAGGGCAAACATGCCCACGTAAACTGTGAAGCCTGCCATGGAGCCCTGGCAATACATGCCGACGATCCATCCGCAATGACACCAGTCCTTCCCGACACTACGGTGCTCTGCGCCCGCTGTCACACGGCTAGCGCAGCTAAACCCAAGGGCTTCCCTCAGGTCGTGCCGGCGGATCATTCCAACGGTTTACCGTGCGATACCTGCCACAAGCCGCATAGCCCGGCGATGGATGCAGGAGGTGCGAATTGAATATTTCACGGCGCCAGATTTTGATTCTCTTGCCCGCGGCGGCAGTTGCATGGAAGTCCGTGCTCGCCGGAACCCCCGAAGCCTCACCGAATTACAAGATGACCGATCACTGGTGGAGCATGTTGATCGACATTCCCAAGTGCATCGGCTGCGGCAACTGTGTGAGAGCCTGCCAGACTGAGAACGATGTCCCGGATGGCAACTTCCGCACCTGGGTTGAGCGTTATCACGTAACAGACGAAAACATGATCAGCCCGCAGGTCATCTCGCCGGACGGCGGCAAAGAAGGGTTTCCGGTTGCCCAGGAAGATGCGGGGAAGTACTTCTTCGTTCCCAAGATGTGCAACCAATGCGCGGATTCGCCATGCACGCAGGTTTGCCCGGTAGGTGCAACCTTCACCAGTCCGGATGGCGTGGTCCTGGTGGATCAGAAATACTGCCTGGGTTGCGGCTACTGCGTGCAGGCCTGCCCTTATGGATGCCGCTACATTCATCCGGAGAAGAAAGTCGCGGATAAGTGCACGCTTTGCTATCACCGGATCACCAAGGGTCTTACAACAGCGTGCTGTGAAGCTTGTCCCACTGGCGCGCGCCAACTGGCAGATTTGAAGAATCCCAACGATCCGATTCACGAATTCCTGAAGACGCACAGTGTGCAGGTGCTCAAGCCGCAGATGGCCACCGGCGCCAAGGTGTACTACAACGGCCTCGACGGATCAGTGCGGTAGAAAGACAGCTACTAGCTACTAGCTACTAGCTACGAGCTTCTAGCCAATTCTCGAAGAGATGGAGTTCTCCCAGGCTCTTCAAATTGGAGTTGGAGGCTGAGAGACAGAAGCTAGTGGCTAGAAGCTAGAAGCTGAATGGGTGAGGGGTTATGAACGGTGTTGAAGGCTTCATGTACCCAAACGAATTTGGGCTCCAATGGAGCGTACTGATTGTCCTGTACCCGTACATCACGGGACTGGTGGCGGGCGCATTCATTCTCGCATCGCTGGAGCGTGTCTTCCGTGTGGAAGCGGTGAAGCCGACTTATAGGCTGGCGCTCCTCACGGCACTTGCATTTCTGGTGGTTGCTCCGTTGCCGCTGCAGTTGCACCTGGGGCACCCGGAGCGTTCGCCGGAGATGTATTTCACACCGCATAGCACGTCGGCCATGGCCATGTTCGGGTATGTGTACCTCTGGTACCTGATGGCTGTGCTGGTGTTGGAGATCTGGCTGGACTACCGGCGCGACATCGTGTTGTTGTCGCAATCGAGCAAAGGCCTGCTGCGCCTGGCCTACAAGGTCATGACACTGGGCTCAAGCAACATCAGCCCGCGTTCGCTGGCCATCGACGAGCGGGTGGGATACATTGTGACACTCATCGGCATTCCGTCCGCGTTTCTGTTGCATGGATATGTCGGCTTCATTTTCGGCTCCATCAAGGCAAATCCATGGTGGTCTTCGCCGCTGATGCCCGTGGTGTTCATCTTCTCGGCGATGGTTTCAGGAATTGCCGGAGTGATGGTTTTGTATATGGCAATTACCAAGCTCCGCAAGCAGGTGATCGACATGCGCTGCGTAGACACCATTGCCATGTATCTCTTTTACATCTTCATCATTGACTTCAGCCTCGAGATGCTCGACCTGATTCACCGCATCTACGAGGCCGATGAATCGTTCCGCAGCCTGAACTTCATGGTTCACACGCAGCTCTACTTTTCGCACATCGTGGTGCAGATATTCCTCGGTACGCTGTTGCCAATCGTCCTGCTGGGTATCACGCAGGTGGTAAAGCTGCCGGAGCTTGCGCGCAAGCGCACGTATGCCGTGGCCGGTGCACTCACACTTGTCGGGATCTTTGCCATGCGCTGGAATGTAGTGATCGGCGGACAGTTGTTCTCAAAGAGCTTTCTCGGGTACACCACCTACAAGATGGCGTTGGTGACACGAGAGGGCCTGTTGCCGGCGATTGTATTGACTCTGCTTCCGCTGGTCTTCTTGTGGGTTCTGGTCAAGCTGTTGCCTCCCTGGTCAAAGAATAGTGTGCACGAAGCCGCAGCGGCGGATTGAGTGCGACAGCTTTCCTGAGCGAAGGTTGTCCCTCGGGTGGAATGCATGAACGATCTCCCCGAATCCTTAAATCGGCTTGTTACACGTGTTGAGTCTCTGGAGCAGCGTGTCTTCGCACTGGAACATCCTTCTGAGGCCTCCAGCGCGCTCCCTGCGCTGGAATCAAGTTCATCTGAGACAGTCGAAGACCGCCCCTTTTCAATGGCGGGTGGCGCGTTCTCTGTGCTTGGCACGGCTATGCTCGGCATCGCCGGCGCTTACCTGCTGCGCGCTGTTGCGGAGTCGACTTCGCTCCCCAAACTGGCCGTCGCGGCCATTGCCATTGCCTACGCGATGTTCTGGCTGGTATGGGCGGCGCGGGCCCCGGCAAGCGCGGTGTGGTCAAGCGTCATCTACTCCCTCACGTCCGCTCTGATCCTGGCTCCCATGCTGTGGGAACTGACCCTGAGCTTCAAGGTTTTGCCGCCAGAGGTGACTGCGGGTGTGCTTGGCGCATTCGTATGTGCGGCCTCCGCGCTGGCATGGAAGCGCAATCTCACATCGGTCATCTGGGTGGCCAATCTGGCCGCTGCTGTGGTGGCCGTGGCCTTGTCCATTGCGACGCACCAGCTCGCGCCGTTCATCGCAACTCTTCTTCTAATGGCTCTTCTGTGCGAGTTCGCGGCAAGTTACAATCGCGGTCCAGGTGTTCGGCCGCTCGTGGCTGCTGCTGCCGACATCGCGATATGGTCGCTGATCTTCATCTACGCCAGCCCGCAGAGCACGCGCACCGATTACCCGCTGCTCGGCCTGCCCGCATTGCTCGCGCCCGGCATCGCCCTTTTTTTGATTTATGGGATCAGTGTGGCCCTCAAGATTACTTTCTTCCGGCGAAAGATCTCCGTATTCGAGACGATCGAGACGATGATCGCGTTTCTCCTCGCGGCCTTAAGTTTGTTCTACTTCCGGCCACAAGGCGCCGCAATGATTCTGGGGATCTTCTGCCTGGTCTTGTGTGGCGCAAGTTATGCAGCAGTCCTCACATTCCTTGATGATGCCCATGATCGGCGCAATTACCAGGTGCTGTCCACCTGGAGCGCAGCGCTGTTGCTGGCAGGCTGTGTGCTTTGCCTGCCGCCACTTTGGAGTTCGGCAAGCTTGGCCGCGGCTGCGGTTGCGGCGACGTCTTTAGGCGTCAGGCGAAACCGTCTGACTCTTCAGTTGCACGGCATGGTGTTCTTGCTTGCGGCTGCGGCCGTATCCGGCCTGTTCAACTACGCGTTCCTTGCGCTGGTGGGGACGCTCCCCGCCACGCCCACAATCGGTATATGCCTGGTGGCGGTCTGCGCATTTCTCTGTTATACGGCCGGGAAATTCTGCGAGGGAGAGGCCTGGAGGCTGCAGCTTTTTCACGCAGTCTTCGCAGCTGTGGCCATTGTTGCCGCTTCAGCGCTGCTGGTGCAAGGACTGATGGGACTCCTTGCTCTGAGCGTGACTCCCGGCGCCCACCACCTTGCATTTATCCGCACGCTGACTATCTGCATCGCTGCTCTCTCACTAGCCTTCTGTGGTGCCCATTGGCGCCGCATGGAACTCACTCGACTTGGCTATGCCACTCTCGTACTGGTTGCGGCAAAGCTTGTATTTGAAGACCTGCGTCACAGGCATTTGGAGTTCATCGCTGCTTCGATCTTCCTCTTCGCGGTCACGTTGATCGCGGTTCCCCGCATTGCCCGCATGGGACAGAGAATCTAGGCGCGGCCCATCTTCCTGAGGCCGGTTCTTGCTTGCATCTAGGGAGTCCCAGGTCTCAATGACGAAACCTGGGCACCCGCTTGAACCTGAAGCAATCAACGAAAGACCTGCGGCTTCACGCGGCGCTCTTCACTCTTGAGCTTGAGTTTGCTGATATGAACGTCGTAGCCGGTCGCAGGCAATAGAGATTCAAGTACGAACGTTTCTGTACCGCCCGATTTGAGTTCACGATAGCGGTAGACGCCCACTTCTCCTTCGCTGCTCTCTGTACCGCCTGTGGGCGCATCAAGAAAACGCTGCGCATCGGCCTGAGTCGCCGCAGAGTGTGTTTCACCTTCGCTGAGGCTCTCCGCCGCATAGGAGCGGACGAGCTTGGTCCAATACCTTGAGAGAAGTTCATTGTCGGCAAAGAGGTCGGACCACACGATCTCGCCCCGCACGGCCACCACCACGCCGATGGCGTGTTCCTCTCGAAGTTTCGCAAGCACCTGATCCCGCGACTTCATAACCGGCGCCGCAGCTTCATCAACCTTTTCGCTGACGTTGCCGTCCTGCATGGCCTTGGCATAGCTCGTGGTATTGAAGGACCCGGAATGACCTGAGTAACCTTCGTCCACTCCGGTTGGAGCAGAAGCAGGAGGCGCCGCGGCTGCCATCTGCGTCATTGCTCCGCGCACTGAGTCCCATACCGACTGCTGGTTCTTTGAGACCATGGCCTCCTGGCGCACGGTTGGCTGCACCATGAAGCTGCCAACCTTGCCCTTGGCCGCAGCACCGAATTTAGCCGAGCTCTCAGTCCATCGGCCTGGCTCAATGCAGAAGACAGACAGATCGATCGGGTCGCCCCCGACAGGGACGATGCGGTCCTTGGCAATGACCCTGTCCTGCTTGCCTCCGGTAACAATCTCGCCGGCAAGCAGCAGCAGGGGCTGATTGGAGTTATTCACGAGCACCAGCGTATTCACCTGGTCGCCGCGATAGCGATCTTCCCAAACCTGCGGAGCGCCGCCTCTTGGCCGCACAAGCCCTCGGACCCTTCCCGCCTCAGTCACTTCGACCTGCCCGCCCTTGATTCCTTCGTCGAGGGTGAGAAATGGAGTTGCGCCCGGGGACTTGCTGTTCGCCCGGACAACTGGGAAGAGCAGCAGGTTGCCGCTCTCGATGGGCGCGAGCACCCTGAAATCATTTGCCGCTTCGAGCGGTCCGCCAGCCGCGGTCACACTGCTTTGATGCTCAAACGCAGCGAGCGCAAACAGCGCGGCGCCCGCAAGGCCAATTCTGCCGAGATTCATCTTGACTCTCCTTTGCCGGCTGATAGAGCTGCCGGCCTCTGAGTCAGGAACGCAGGGGCGCCGGTTCCTTGCAGCTTTTTTTGTGCGGCTTTTTCGCGGTAACCGCTTTGGCGTATCTTGAGGGGGTGGGGATTACGCCGTCTCAATCCGTCGACAACACGCCCGCGGCCAGGATTTCCGTCCTGCCCGGCGGTATCGATCCCGCTTTGTTCGAAGAACTTTGGCGAGAGTGCGACGCCGGAGCCTATGGCCTGACTCGGGACGAAGTCGCCGGGATCCTGTTTCACGTGGGAGCCGCTCAGGGCTCCGGATTGGCGTCGGAATCAGCGAGTGGAGCGATTCTTTCACGGCAGGAACAGGGGGCTTTTTTTCGCCGCCTGAAGCTGGTTGATCTTGTCCTTGCGCAGGCCTGTGCGGCCGGGAACGAGCGGGCATGGGAACATTTTCTAGCGCTTTATCAGCAGCCTTTGGTCCGCGCGGCCATCGCGATAACTGGCAGCGCCTCGCTTGGTCGCGACCTTGCCGAACAGCTCTATGCGGAACTCTACGGATTAACGACGCGGGATGGAGAGCGGCGCTGCCCGCTCGCTTCATATCGGGGCCGGGGATCGCTGATTGGCTGGCTCAGAACTACGCTGGCTCAGCGCCAAGTCGACCATCATCGCCGTACCCATCGTGAGCAGCCGATTGAAGAAATCAAGGAACTTGAAGCTCCAGCCTTCGCGCAGGAGCCTCCAAAATCCGGCGAACTGACGATGTTGGGCAAAGCAATTCAAGAGGCTTTGGGCGCCACACAAGCGGAGGAGCGCTTTCTGCTTGCAGCCTACTATCTGGATGGGCGAACTCTCTTCCAGATTGCCCAGGTGCTCCACGTGCATGAAGCCACAGTCAGCCGCAGGCTGCGGCGGGTAATCGACGACCTCAGGAAGCAGGTCCTCAAGAGTCTCCAGCGCTTAGGTTTGAGCAGGCGCGCCGCTGAAGAGGCGCTTGGGGCCGATCCGCGAGACCTGGACATCAATCTGAAGAAACTGTTGCAAAGTTCTCAATCGGATGCGTTCCAAGAGAAGGCTGCACTATGAACTCAAATCCCCAATTCGATCTTCATCCCGACGCAGAGAGCCTCAACGCTTTCGCGGAGCTGGTTCTTCCTGAGCGGGAACGCGAGCAGGTTCTTACGCATCTGGCCGCGTGCAGCCGGTGCCGGCAGGTCGTCCATTTTGCGCAGGACGCAGCGTCGGCTTCGGAGATGAACGAGGCAGCAGCCTACAGGCAAGAGATGGATTCTGCTGAAGAATTCGGGTTTGCGGCAGCGATGGTAGCGGCTCCAGCCATGCCGGCGGCAATGGGCCCAGCCGAGGATCGAAATGCGGGGCCTCAATCAGGCTGGTGGTCCAGACGCTGGCGCATTGCGTGGGTCCCGTCGGCAGCGCTTGCGGCGATCATCGGGCTGGTGATCTTCGTTCACATTCGCCAAACGCGCCTCGGTTCGGAAGCGGGCTCAGTGGTGGCCAAAGTTGCACCGCAGCCTGAGTTCAAACAATCCCCGCCGCAACAGCAGCAAGGGGCCGCTGAGCCTCCTCCTGCTGGGAAGGCAGTCGCGGCAGTTGCGAAACCGGCGGTGCAGTTCGGCCGTGCGATGGCCGGAGCGAAAGAAGCGTCCTCCACGCCGGCCAGCGCCCCGTTTGAAGCGCTTTCGGCAGAAGCTGCTCCTCCAGCGCCACCCCAGGTCGCAACAGGCGAAATGGAGACATCGAGTTCTGAATTCAATCAGGTCAAGTCGCTTCAGCAGGCGCAAAGGCAAGCAGCTGCGGCGCAGGCGAATGCCGCCATCTTCAACCAGGCGGTGCCCGGGCCCGCAGCCGTAAGGACCGATCATGTCACAAGCGCGCGTTCGTTCGATGCAGCTGACGCCAACGCAGCGCCGGCCATGGCACGTGGCAAGGTAGTAGGCGTCCAGTCCAGCCCAAGCGCATCGGCCAGTGCCGTAGCGCCTCCGGCTGCGCTCAAATCGGAGTCGCTCGGCAGTTTTGAAGTTTCGGCGCAAAACATTGCGGACAGGCCATCCGGGATCATGGCGAATCGCAAAGCGAAGACCTTCATGTTGCCCAGCGGGCTGAGTGCTGTTTCGATTGTCGCTTCGCAGCAAAACACGCTGGCTATCGACAAGTTGGGCAAGGTGTTTCTTAGTCAAGACTCTGGAAGCCATTGGGAGCCCGTGACCCGGCAATGGAGTGGCAGGGCTGTCACGGTTCGAATCCAACACGATCTGGAGCCCAATGCGACGCCAGCCGAGGGTTCGCACGCTGGCGGCGCGCAGAATGTGTCGCATGAATCGACCACCGACGCATTGGCTGCGCCTCACGCAATCTTTGAAATCGTCAACGATGGCAATCTGGTCTGGGTCAGTACTGACGGGAAGACCTGGAAAGCGAAATGATTCAGCAGCGCCCTACATCGATATCTCAACTATAGAAATGCGGCTTGGTTGCCGAAGAAGATCTTGTTGGCCTGCAAGATCGATAAAGAGCTGCGCAGACCCCACCAGTCAAGCGGGAGCCAGGCAAGCCCGGGCATCTCAAGACCGTCTCTTCGATGAACGGAGGCTCCATCTGTGCAGATTGAAGCGCGAAAAGGCGGAGCCAGTTTGCCATGGGCCCACTTGCGCCTTCCTCCATTTCCTCAGGTGGCGATTCGCCTACTGCAACTGGCCAATGATGAGAACGTGCAATTGCACCACCTCAGTGATCTGATCTCGTCCAACCCCGCATTTGCTGCCGAAGTCCTCACCATCGCAAACTCTCTTCTCTATGCCCCGCGCATTCCAGTCAGCAGCATTCTGCAAGGGATTGCGGTGATGGGGGCTAACGAGCTCAAGGAGATGTGCCTCACAGTCGGAGTGAGAGCATTCCTTGGGAAGTCGCTGAGTCTTCCAGCGATGCGCGATTTATGGCGTCATAACCTGGCTTGTGCCTTGATCGCCGAACAGTTGGCTTCAGCTGGCTTCTTGGATAAGGGCATTGCCTACACTTCAGGCGTCCTGCACGATATTGGGCGATTCGCGTTGGCGGTGGTCCGGCCGAAAGCGTATGCCGCCTGCTGGAGACCTATACCGGCTCCGCAGGCAGCATTCTTGAGCGCGAGCGGGAGTTGTTGGGATGGGATCATTGTGACGCAGGGCCCCGCCTCGTTGTCGACTGGGAGCTCCCTGCGGATTTCGAAGCGATTGTCTCGGAAGCATCACTCACCCAGGCAGATCAATGGAGCCTGGGGCATGTCTGAATTGATCAAGGTGAGTTGCAGAATGGCTGACACGGCCGGCTTTCGAGCGTTTCCCGGCTGCGAAGTGACCCTGTATTCCAATCTGCTTGACGAGCTCCCGCCGCGGGAGCGCCGGTTGTTCGATACAGATGTTGAATCCCTCGTGTCTACCGTTGCCGGCAAGATCCAGGCGGCGGAGTCCATTTGACCAAAAGCTGAGCCGCGGCCGTTTCCGTGCCGAGGTAGCCATCAGTTCTTCTGTCAGCCACTTACCGGTATCTCAACACCGTCAAACAACCAAGTTCGCCCAAAACGGAATTCTGACGGGCGATTCTACTTGCGCGGACTGAAGACATATTCCCCACCCTCTCGGTAAGGGGTTAGGGCCGTTTGGCCTCGGGACGGCGGTTGCAAATCCCTCAGGCATGGCAGAGAATTTCGCCTGGGATGTTGATTCGCTTTTCAGGTTTCAAATGGATGCTGGGGTCTACCGCACGTTGGGGCAGCCAGCCCTCCACGATGAAATCACAGGATGAGGTGCCAGGGCCATGAACCGTCCATTCTCGATTTCTTTTGCAGTTTTGCTTGCAGTCGCAATGCTGGGCGCCCCGGGTATTGCCCAGGACCCACCTCTGCCCATGAACGCGCGGCTCTCGGCGCCTCCCGCCGAGACAGGACTCCTGTTCTACCTTTCGGCCGACCATGGATTCAATGCCGATTACGCCGCCGGCGGCATAGTCACGCCAAATTACCTATCCGACATCAAGATTCTTCCCGGCGGTGCGAAGGGTTCCTATCTGCAGTGCGGCAATCACCAACTGCTTTCCTATTGGGCGCCCGGCAACATCTACGCGCAGCGCGGCACGCTCTCCTTCTTCTGGCGGTCACGCGATCCAGTGGACGAGACCGCGTTTCCCATCTTCCGCGTGGGATATGCCGACCACTCGAGTTGGGACCAGGTATGGCTGCGAATCGATTACAACGGCCATGGTTTCGATGCCTTCGTCACTGACGTGAACCTGGGAAGGACACGCGTCTCCTATGAAATGCCCAACTTTCCCAAGCCGGACCAATGGATAAATCTCACGCTCACATGGGATGAGACCACTGGCATCCGCTTGTATGTCGAAGGCAAGATGGTCTCGGAAAAGGCTGCCACGGGCATGTTCGATGCGGGACTGGATCAGTTTGGGCCGCACTCCCGCATCATCGGTCCAACAGGCGTCGAAAGCACATACAGCTATGACCGCGGCGGAGACCTCGACGAGTTGCGCATCTATGATCGCGCGCTCTCTGACGAGAACGTGTCTTCGCTCGCCAAAGGCGAGATACCGCAAACGATCCCGTCTCTCGCGCGGAGTCTCGCCAGCGCAGACACGCAGAAGGAGTGGTGGTTCCATTACGGCTGGAACCGTCCCGGCGATGTTCCCGCTGCGCTGCCCGCGACCAACACGATCATTCGTAAAGTCCAGATCAATGACGCATATGATATCGGCCGCTGGTGGTGGCGAGCGAACGATGGCATCCGCGAAACCACGTGGCCGGGCGTATACAATCGCTCGCGCCTTGTTGGCCGCTTCGATTACTTCCAGCTACCGGATTGGGATTGCTACGCGATTTCCGGCAAGACCGTCACCTTCATCCTGCCGGAAGAGCCGTGGAACCACCTGGAATTCAACGGCGGCGCCTTTGGCAACATGACGCTGCTGACACCCGATGTTTCAGAAGATGCAGTTCGCCGCAGTGGATTGGATGGAACAACGCTGCCTGGGAAAACACTGTTCGAGCGCCCAAGCGGCCAGGAGACGACCTTTCACGATCTGTCCGAGCCCTTCACCGGCGGCAAGCTGCGCTTCACCAACGTTGAGCAAGAGACGCCCATCGGCGAGTTTGCCGCCTACTACGTCCATCCGGGTCATCCGCCGCAGGGAATCGTACAGCTCAAGTACAGGCTTTCGGCAAACACATCTCCGGATGACAATCCAAGCCTGACGTCTCTGGTCAGCTTCATTCATGACCGCTATCCAGCGGACGAGCGCTCGATCGTCATCGGCATGCCGGCCGGAGCCGGCGGCGGCCGGCGCGCAGCAACACAGCAGAGAACATCCAATGCAGACAGTGCGCCGGGCATGCCGATTGTGCACATCCTCATCCCCGCTGACTTCCGTGGACTGCCTGCGGAAACGACGCATGTTCCGTCGTACACCTGGGACAACATCTACGCCGGTCTCGATGGCATTGCCATCGATCTTCCGGCGCTCAACGTGAGGCCAACACATGGTGATTACGTGCCAATGAACATTGAGGTGCGGGACCCTCTCTGGCCGATGCGCGACATGCTCAACTTCACCTTCTCAGTGAAGCCGGGCGAGCCGCACACCTTATGGCTGGATACGCGCGACCGCATTTTGCCCAACGACAAGAGCCTCCTCATCACAATCGCCTCTGCCAGTGCGGAATTCAATGCAGCAGCTCTTGAAGGCGCTGAAATGCGCCTGATCTTCAAGCCGTACAACGAGGCAGCCAAAGAGCATGTTGCCGACCGCCTGACCCAGGTGCGCGACAATTTCTCAAACATGACTGAAGAGCATGTAAACAGCCGGCACCTGAACACCTACAACCGCTTCTATGCCGACATCACCGACCTGCTGCGCGTGGATCTCTCAAATGATCTGGGCCGCAAGTACTGGCACGAATGGAACCCCGAAACGGCCGCTCCTGCTTACACTCCGCCTACCGTGCCGGCAGACGTACCCAGGTGGGCGTATCTCCAAGCCAGGGATGTGGACTACTTCCAGCGCATCGCCGACTTCTTTGTCGACAAGCGCCAGGCCTGGGATGGGGAATTCGGTGGCGGCCTCGGTGACGACAGCGACTTCACGAATCTCTTTCCCTCCCTCGCTCTTATGGGCACGGAGCCTGAGAAGTTGAAGAAGTCACTCTCCAGGGAGCTGGAGGCCATGTACGAGAACAAAATGTGGACCAATGGACTGGCGACGGCTCAGTTTGACGAGTTGCACAGCTACGAGGACGGACTCAACGTTCTTGGCCAGTCATTGATGATGGATTTCGGAAGTCCGAAGGACCTGGAGCGCGCCATGGTAACGGCCAAGCGGTTGGAGTGGCTTACAGGCATCAACGCCGCCGGGCACAGGCACATTCGCTCAGCGTATTTCAGCGGCTCAAAGATGGCTGAAGGCGGTGTTTGGGGATGGACCAAAGCTCGCGGCTACATGGTCTTTCATCCGGCACTCGACATGGTTCTCTTCAACGGAGCGCCGGAGACACGCAAGTTGGTGCTCGAGACCGTCGATGGCATGTTGGCGCACCGCAAGCAGGAAGCTGACGGCAGGTGGGTCACGCGGACCGAGATCAACTTCAAGACCGATGAAGACCTGCCCGGCGGCGACGCCACGCCCGACTTCATGTTCTGGGCTGCGTATCGCTGGACCGGCGACAAGAAGTACCTGCTACCGTTCATGGATGCGGGCCCGTCCTCACTGGCGCACATCAGCTCCGATGCGCTCGACATGCTCAACCTGCGCGATACATGGGGCAAGCAGGTGGTCGCGGCAGCAAGAACAACGGACCTGACAACGGGAGTGGCGCCAACCGCGGCACAATCCATTACCGGATCTGCCGAAACTTTCGCATGGCAGGCGACTGGCGAAACGAAGTATCTTGACCGGCTCTACTCAGCGCAGTTGGAGGCGGAATCGGATCGCGAGTGGATCAATACCGAAGGCAGCCTCTGGATTGATCGCGTCACTGACTCCGCAGGCCCCATGTTCGTCAACACGGAGTTGCAACGCGCGCGTTTTGGCGGAGTCGCCCTGATCCGCAACCATATCTATCCAGGCAATGCTGTCAGTTGGCGATTCGATGCCCCCGCCACGCCAAGCAGCCTCGGCATCCTCGTGCCTGTGGGTACGCCCGATCATCTCAAGATTATCGTGTACAACCTTGATACCGTTCCCGTGAAGACGCAGATGACCGGGTGGGAGATCGATCCGGGCAAGTGGGAGATTATTCAGGGTACCCGCGGCGACGCGGACACCGATCCGCCTGAGAACTCCAGTTCCAGAACCGCGAGCTTCGAGCGCAGCACCAGCCTTGACTTCACATTTGCTCCGCATGCCACCACCGTGCTGGAACTCAAGTTGGTCGAAAAGGGGGTGCCCTACTGGTCGAGACCCGACCTCGGCATCGACGCAGACGACATCAAGGTCGAGGGGAACCACGTGAGAGTCACGGTTCATAGTCTGGGCGCGATTGACGCACCACCTTCGAAGGTGGTGTTGCGCGATAGCACGGGAAGGGTGCTTGCGACTGCCCACGCCGCCGCGCTTAAGGCGCCTGTGGACCTGCTCCACAAAACTGAAGCCGTCTCGCTCACACTGCCGCACGGTGCGCAGTGGAAGGGTGGAAGCGTCACCGTTGAAATCAGCGGCAAGCTGCCGGAGATTACGCTGATGAATAACAAGGTTCAGTTCTAATGGCTGTCAGCAGATACAAATGAGATCATCAACCGGGAATTCCTCCCGCTCAGAACGGAAAATGCGCCACAAACAGAGGAGAAGGATCGATGTCAGGAAATGCAATTCTGATCACCGCTTCAAACAGTGAGACGATGTCAACGCCAGAACCGGGACTTCGCCGTCAGGTAATGTCCTATAGCTCGGCCATGATGCTGATCCGGCATACCATGGTCAAGGGTTGGGTCGGCACAAAGCACAGCCACCCGCACGAGCAGATGGTCTACATCGTCAGCGGTCGCATCCGCTTTGAGCATCCGGGCGGTGTCTTCGATGTGGGGCCAGGAGAGAGCTTTCTCGTTCCAGCCAATGTCGAGCACCAGGCGAGCGCGCTCGAGGACTCTGAGGTGCTGGATATCTTTACGCCCATGCGCGAGGACTACGCGACGTAACAACGGATAGCGACTCAAGTTTTGCGGAGGCGGCGGGAGTCGAAACGACGCCAGAAGTCGTGGTCAGCAAGGAGAATCCCTCCTCATTGCGGTTCCGAAGGATTCTCGCGGTAACCATAGATTCCACCTGCAAAGCACCGGGAAGGCCAATAGGATAAAGGCATGCGTCAAGGAAGGACATTCCAGAACTCGGCAGCCGTCTTGATGCTATCGCTCGCAGCGGTCCGCGTCCCGGCAATTGGGGAAAGCGCTATGCCAGAGGTCCAAGCCAGCCCCGTCGTCGCGACACAAACCGCAGACACCTACCGCCTCGAGAATCAGGTTATCGGCGCGAAGTGGTCTGTCACTGACGGCAGTGTGAACAACCTTGTCGTCGTGGACCGTCTGGACGGAACAGAGCTCCACATCTCGACTCCCTTCGCCATTCTCCTGAAAAATGGCACGATCTTCGACGCTGTCAATCTCAAATTAACGGGCCAGTCCGTCCTGCGCGAACTCACGCCCGTGCCGGGTGCCTCCCGCCTCGCCGACAGACTGCACGGAAAGGAATTCGACTTTCCCCTGGAAAGCAGCGACCATTCTTTGCATGTGGTGTGGTCACTTGTCCTTATCGATGATTCGTCTTACCTCCGGCAGCTCCTCACCATCAGTGCGCCCGGCCAGGACATCCCGATAAGCCGGGTCCAGCTTATCGATCTTCCTTTGCTGGGAGCGCATGTCAGCGGATCGGTGGAAGGTTCGCCCATTGTGGCTCCGAATCTGTTCGTTGGGTTCGAGCAACCACTGTCACAGAGCAAAGTTACAGCCAGCCGCGCGACCGCATGGATGGATCGCGATCTGCCTCTCCGTACTAATCAGTCGATCACGTATTCCTCCGTAATCGGTGTTGCGCGTAGCGGCCAGATGCGGCGCGACTTTCTCGCATACTTGGAGCGGGAACGAGCGCACCCTTACAGAACGTTCTTGCACTATAACTCCTGGTACGATCTCGGCTACTTCACGCCCTACGACCAAGCGAGCGCGTTGGACCGTGTCAACGCATTCGGGCGCGAACTGGCGCAAAAGCGCGGAGTCACGCTAAACTCCTTTCTCTTCGACGACGGCTGGGACAACCACAAATCCCTATGGAAGTTCAACGATGGGCTCCCCGATGGATTCACGCATGTGAAAGATGCTGCTGAGAAATTCGGCGCTGATCCGGGCGTCTGGATGTCACCCTGGGGCGGATATTCCAAGCCCAAGAGGGAACGAATTGAATTTGGAACTGCAGCGGGATACGAAATCGTCGCAAACGGATATGCGCTTTCCGGTCCGAAGTATTACGCAGCATTCCGCGATGTCTGCATTGAGATGATCCGCAATTACGGCATAAACCAGTTCAAGTTCGACGGCACCGGGAACGTGGATTCCGTATTCCCCGGCAGCCAGTTCGACAGCGACTTCTCCGCTGCGATCCACCTGATTGGTGAGTTGCGCGCAACCAAGCCCGATATCTTCATCAACCTCACAACGGGCACGTGGCCTTCACCCTTCTGGCTGATGTATGCGGACTCGATCTGGCGCGGCGGTGAGGATGACAGTACAGCCGGCGTGGGAACCCACCGCGAGCGCTGGATCACATATCGCGACGCGGAAACCTACAAGCGTGTTGTGCAGAACGGACCGCTGTTCCCGCTTAACTCTCTCATGCTTCACGGCATGATCTACGCGAGGTTCCACAAAGAACTCAATAAAGATTCTGGAAATGACTTTCGCAATGAGATTCGGTCGTACTTCGGCACAGGAACGCAACTCCAGGAGATGTACATCACGCCGTCCTTGCTGACCCAGGCCAACTGGGACGACCTGGCCGAAGCTGCAAAATGGTCACGCGCAAACGCCGAGGTGTTAAAGGATACGCATTGGATAGGCGGTGATCCCGCATGGCTGGAGGTATACGGCTGGGCGTCGTGGATGCCCGGCAAAGGGATTCTCGTGCTGCGCAATCCAAGCGATAAGGCGCAGACCATTCGCATCAAGCTGCAGGATGTTCTTGAACTGCCTCCGGAGGCCGCGCTGGCATATGCTGCGAAAAGTCCATGGAAGGACGACGCTGACAGCGACCCCATTTTGCTAAGCGCGCAGCAGGCTCACGAGTTCAATCTCGCTCCCTTTCAAGTTCTCACGCTCGACGTAACAGCTCAATAAGCGGGTGAACGATGGGCAACCCGACAAGGCAGAAAACGATCTAGACACTATTGCAAGGCTGCCGAAATGAACCAGGCGCCACTCAGTCCACCATGTGATGTAATGAATGCGATGAAACCTCCGATTCTGCTTGTTCTCGCCGCCGGCATCGGTCGCCGTTACGGCGGCCTGAAGCAAATCGATCCGGTCGGTCCCAATGGCGAAACCATTTTGGATTATTCGATTTACGACGCCCTCCGCGCCGGATTCAGCAAGATTGTATTCATCATCCGCCAGGATATCGAGATGGCCTTCAAGCAGACGGTCGGTGCGCGGTTTGAAAAGCGCGTGGCCGTCGAGTACGTTTTTCAGGAACTCGACAATCTCCCGCCGGGTTTTTCTGTGCCGGCCGGCCGGACAAAGCCGTGGGGCACAACTCACGCAGTACTAATGGCTGCCGGCGTCATTCATGAGCAGTTTGCTGTGATCAATGCCGACGACTTTTATGGGGCTGAAGGCTATCGCGCGCTGGCACAGCATTTCCAGTCCGGCACATCGGACTACGCGATGGTCGGCTTTGTACTGCGCAATACGCTCTCGGAATTTGGTGGAGTTTCGCGCGGGGTGTGCCAAGTGAGCGGCGACGGCTTCCTTCAGGGCGTGGTGGAATTGACGAGCATCGTGCGTGACGGTGAATTTGCACGGGATACGGATGCGACAGGACGTGAGACCAGGCTGACAGGGGACGAATTGGTTTCAATGAACATGTGGGGATTCACCCCTGCCGTATTTGGACAGTTGGATGAATGCTTTCAGGAATTTCTTCGAGACCATGGCTCCGATGCCAAGAAGGAATGCTATCTTCCTTGCGCGGTAAATCAGTTAGTCTTGGCCGGGCAGACCCAAGTAAAAGTCTTGCGCACCAAGAATGCATGGTTTGGCGTCACAAACCGCGAGGACCGCCCACGCATCGTCGAAAGCATTGGCCGTCTCATCCGCGACGGCATTTATCCGAACAGGCTCTCGTCATGAGCCAAGAGCACAATATCGCGGCTGTTGCACGTGAATTTCAAATCCCCGGCGAATTCCTCGAGGCTACTCCCTACGGCAGCGGCCATATCAACGACACCTGGTGCGTCGTCTCCAGTCGGGCTGGCGTTCCAGTGCGATCCATTTTGCAGCGCATCAATCAGGGCATTTTCACAAACCCCGTCGCTCTCATGGAAAATATCGAGCGTGTTACAACGCACCTGGCCGCGAAGGTCTTGGGAGAGCCGGACTGCGACCGCCGTGTTCTCACACTCATTCCGGCGCGTGATGGGCGGCCTTGGCACGTGAATGCGGAAGCCAATTATTGGCGCGCGTATCGCTTTATCGACGGGGCGCGCAGTTACGATGCGGTCGAGACCACAGGGCAGGCGTTTCAGGCAGCCAAGGCGTTTGGGCGCTTTCAAAAACTCCTCGTAGACCTGCCCGCTCCGCGATTGCACGATACCATCCGCGACTTTCACTCGACGCCCAAGCGATTTGCGGCGCTGCAACAGGCAGTCGCTTCGGACGTGGCTGGCCGCACAATCCTGGCCAAGCCGGAAATTGAGTTCGCCTTCGCAAATCAATCCGTTGCCAACATCTTCGTCGATGCGAATCTTCCCGAGCGCGTCACGCACAACGACACCAAATTCAACAACGTCCTGATCGATGGCGCGACGGGTGAAGGCATATGCGTCATTGATCTTGACACCGTGATGCCCGGATCGGTGCTCTTCGATTTCGGCGACATGGTGCGCACAACGACGAGCCCGGCAAACGAAGACGAGCGGGATCTCTCGAAGGTTCACATGCAGTTCCCCATGTTCGAGGCGCTCGTGCGCGGCTATCTCTCTTCGGCCGGCCGGTTCCTCACGAAAGCGGAAAAACACTATCTTGCCTCCTCCGCCAAAGTGATTACATTTGAACAGGGCATTCGATTCCTTACCGACTATTTGGCGGGAGACACATATTACAAGGTGCATCGCGACGGCCATAACCTTGATCGCTGCCGAACCCAGTTCAAATTGCTCGAGTCCATCATTCAGCAGGGGGAGAGTATGGAGAAGTTGGTCAATTCCATAGAGCCATAATCATGCGGCGGGGAGATGCCAGGAGCCGATGGGCGGAGTATTATCTTCTGCATGGTGAACATGAATCGTCGTGATCTTTGTGTTGTGTTATCTTCCTTTGCTGCCGTGGCCGCTGCCTGGCCGGCCGAGGGACAAACAAGGCCGGTTGCGCCTGCCGTGACGCCCGCCACGGGCACACCGGGGGAGACTGTGCTGTCGGTGCAGCGAGCGTATCAATTCGACCAGTTGCCGGTGGCGAAGAGCGCAAATGGGGAGTCGCGGGCCGTTCTGCATGGCGTGCTGCCGACAGGTGAGTCTGTCGAAATGCATGAAACGACGCTGCTCCCTGGGCACATGCCGCACCCGCCGCATAAGCACCGGCACTCAGAGTTCATGCTGGTGCGCGAGGGAACGGTCGAATTCGACAACGACGGGGCTTTTGAGCGGGTGGGGCCGGGCGGAGTGATCTTTGCCGCGTCAAACGTGATGCATGGGCTGAAGAATGTGGGCGAAATGAATGCCAACTACTTTGTAATCGCTATTGGACGGGAGTCATAGGTCAAGCCGGCTTAGTGCCGGTCCTTGACCTTTCGGCAACCCTTTCGATCATTCTTGTGGCCGCAGGAAAGGCAGGTATGGGCGAAACTTCGTCCGCGAATCAACGTCTATATTGATTGGGATCTATTCGCGGTACATTGTTGTTGCGTCAGGACCTGCACACCCTTTACCCTGACACAACCCCTTGTCGGAGGGCCTATGCTGCGATACTTCGGCGCTTTTGCCTTGTTGATTTGTGTTCTCTCCGGTATGCAAATTACCGGACAGACCAGGCGCGCGCTGCTCATAGGGATCAACACGTACCAGCCCGCGGGCACCCAGGCGGAGCATCCAGCAGGCTGTATCTACGGCCGCTGCGAACTGGGCGCCTTTGAGAATCTTGCCGGTTCGGTCAACGATGCACAGTCGATGGCGGACCTGCTTACCAGCCCCAAGTTCGGTTTCTCCTCGGACAAGGTGGTCCTTCTCACCAACCCGGCAGCGCCTCGTCCAAGATCTGGGGTGGTCGTCTTGCCGGCCACGCAGACGAGTCGCGACGGCATTCTTGCCACGATGCAACAATATCTCGTAGACCTGCCACAGCCAGGCGACACGGTTGTGTTTTACGACGCCAGCCACGGCTCCCTGCGCATCAACAGCAAGGGCACAAAGCTCCAGGTTCTTTTGAACGGCAAGCTGGTCCACTCAGACAGCACGCTGGTTCCCTCAGACGCATACAAGGGCGGCTACGATGTTCGCGACCGGGAGATGACGCGCATCTTCAATGCTGCCCTGGACAAGGGAATTCATCTTACTGTGATCTTCGACAGTTGCCACAGCGGCGGTGCCACACGCGGAATCGGCCCCAAGTATCGCGAGCGCAGCCTGGCCTTTGACCCGCGGGACATTGCCGAGGCCGCAGACGTTCTTCCCAATGGGCAGCCGCGACCCGTGCCCACTGAACGCCAGGACAATCCCGCGCTTGTCTTTTCCGCGGCACAGCAAGACCAGACAGCCAAGGAATCTCCCCCTTCCGAGACGATGACCGAACCGCATGGGGCCTTCACGGCTGCCCTGGTTGAGGCCTTGCAGGTGCTCCCCGCCAATGCGTCAGCCTCAGTGGTCTATCAGCGGGTGAAGGCCGTGCTCGAAGGCAACGGTGTCTCAGACCAGGAGCCCGACCTTGACGCTTCGCAGGCCCGGCGTCAGCAGCCTCTTTTCGGCGGCCAGGCGGCAGACAGCGGCAAGGTGCTCACCGCCGCGCTCAAGACTGACGAGGATGGCCTGGTTTGGCTGGACATTGGCCGCGTCTCCGGCATCGGCCCGGGTAGTGAGTTCACTTCGACTGCTGAAGCGGGCGCAGCCAAGGGGCTCATCGTCCGCGTCAACGAACTGCAGGGCATTGCCCGCTCCACCGCGAACATCGTGAGCCCAACCATGACGAAAGTCGCTCCCGGAGATGTATTCGAGCTGACCAAGTTAATTCCAGCAGAGTCCGCCCCGTTACTCTTCTGGCTTTGGCCGTCGACCCTGTCTCAAGACGACATTCTAGCGGCCGCCGCACAGGTCAAAGCCGCTGGAGCTGACTCCGTTTCGGATCCTGCTGAAGAGACCTGGACCGACATCCTTAACTGGGACGGGGCCAGTTGGACACTGCAACAAGCCGGACAACACGCTTCGCCAGCCGCTGAATCTGCGGCGACCATCAACCTTGACGCCAAGCCCAGCGCTCTAGTCCACCTCGGCGCAAAGCTGACGGCGGATGCGCTGAAGCAGCATCTGCAACCTGGCGCGAAACTTTGGGTCAACCTGCCCGCTCCCAGGGAACTGGCCGCGAAGCTTGCTTTGCACGACAGTGACAGCGCCGTCAAAGGTGCGGCCAATCTTGCCGGTGCCAATTACATTCTAGCCGGCGTGCTCACCCAGGATGGGCCCGCCTATGCGTGGTTCCACAAGAGTGAGTTTGACGCCGGCCCGCGAGCCAGCATGATGAATGACCACAGCCCTGGTTGCTCGGCAACCTCGCCTTATCCGGTGCGTACGGAATGGACGGCGCTGGGCGATGCCACACGGGTCGACTTTGTGGGCAGCAAGCTAAATGAGTATGCGCTGCGCCTGGGCAAGGTCCACGGCTGGATCAACCTGTCGGATAGCGCTACCGGCGAGTCGGCTGCTTCTTTCTACAAGCTGACAATGGTCCGGGCCACGGACGAGGCGGCATTGCCTGAAGACCAGCCCGCCAGGCAAGGCGATCGCATGAAGATGGCCTTGCAGTCGGACGTTCGTGTCACCGACCCGCGCTGGGTCTATGTGCTGGACATCGATTGTCACGGCAAAGGCACGCTTCTTTATCCAATTGACTACGCGGAGAACCAGTTCCCGAACGCCGGTGAGAACGATAAGAAGTTTGTCTTGCCGCACTCGCTCACTTTGCGCATTGGTCCACCTTACGGGGTGGACACGCTCATCCTGCTGAGCACGGCGCAGCCATTGCCCGATCCTTCCGCTCTCAATTTTGAAGGAGTCGCTTCGCGCGGAGCTCGCGGTACGGATTCACCCTTGCAAAAGCTGCTCACCAGTGCCAGCAACGGTTCGCGCGGTTTTGCAGAACCAGTTCCAACCAACTGGGGCATCGACCTGACGAGAATTCGCAGTATTCCAACACCGGCAACGCAGTAAAGCGAGGATCCAAGAGGAGAGTATGAATCTGGAGCGGAGAATGCGAGTTGTGGCATTCCTGAGCATTGGAGTGCTCTCGACGATTGCGGTCAGCGCTCAGGATTTTGGCGCGGCGAAGGAGAGGGTTCTCCTGCAGCGCAAACTCCCGGCGCTTATGCATCTGACTGGCACCTCGATCAAGGTAAGGGCGACGGGCCACAGCAACCAGACCGAACTGGCACGCGATCTGCAGACACAGCTCGAGACCGAGTTGCTGAAAGACGATCCGCGCCTGCGAGCCGATGAGCGCAGTCCGTCTGCCGTGATTACATGCCAGATCACGGGATACTCCCATCCTCCGCCTACGGTGAGCACCAAGCCGGGGTTGGGCCTCAGTGTCGGAGTTGCGATGAACCAGTCATTCAAGCGCGTAACTGGATCTCTCAGCGTGTCATTCCAAGCCAGGAGCGCGGGTGGCCAGGTACTTGGTTCTGACAATGTAACCGCGAAATACGATGAAGAGTTCGACGGCTTTGGCAATTCTGCGTCCGGGGGCGTGAAAGGAGCAGTCACCACTACGTGGAAGCGCATTAAAGGCGGATCAAGCAGTGAGGCGCTGAATCCACCGACCGATGACGAGCTGCAATCGCTGCTCATGGCCGATGCTGTTCGGCAGATCGCCCAACACCTTGTGAACACCGAAGAGTCCGTGGAAGTATTTCTTGCGCGGCAAAAAGGCGCGCTGGATGCCGGCGACAAGCTGGCGGAGGCCGGTTTGTGGCAGCGTGCTCAGGAGACGTTTGAGACCGCGCCACCACTCCCAAAATTGGAAGAGGATGCCTACCGGCTCTACAACATTGGCGTGGCCGATGAGGCGCTGGCCTATCAGGCCGAGGATGAAGCGTCCGCAATGAAATTCCTGGACGAGGCTGCCATCAACTACGGCAAAGCCATTGATGCAAAGCCGATCGAGAAATACTTTCTTCAACCCCAGAAACGCATTGAGACGGCAATCGAACACTATAGAAAACTTGAGGACCAGCAACTTCAGAAAGCTCCACCGACCACGATCAAGATCGAAAAGCCGAATTCTAAATCGGGAGCGGATGGCAAAGCCGTCGTTCCCGCAAAAGGACTCACGAATGCCCAAATAGTCGCAATGGTGAAGTCCGGCGTCGATGACGACACGGTGGCTCAGACGATCCGCACATCCAAGGCAGTCAACTTCGACCTGAGCACTGCCGGCCAGCAAGACCTGACAGGTGGTGGAGTGAGCGCACAGGTTCTGACGGCAATGAAGGCGCGAGCGGCGCATCCATCTGTGGCGGCAAAATGAGAAGTGGTTGGCGAAGCTTAGTGGCGTCGTCGGTCCTGGTGGCCGTTGCAGCAAGCATCTCCTTGCCCGTGTGGTGCCAGGGAGCACGCTGCGGGGCAGGCAAGGATCTTGTGGTTCAAGCGCTGGAGCGGATGAGCCCGCAAGGCGGCCGAGCCGCATTTGAAGACGCGCTGCAATTGCTTAAGCATGCAGTTTCAGAATGCGGAGAGCTGGGGGACGCCTGGTACTACCGCAGTCTCGTTGAGCAGCGGCTCGGCCACGATGCGCTCGCCAAGTATGCAATGGACAAAGCGCGCTTCGCTGGTTCAGAAGCGCTGCAGCAGGGGTTGAATCCCCTCGTGCTTGCCACACCGAGCGGGCGCGGCCTCAGTCCGGAAGGAAACGAGACCAGGACGCCCGACACGCCTGCAGTCACCCCTGGTCCGGTACAGCAGAAGTGGGCTCTAGTCATCGGCATCGGCCGCTTCAACGACCGCAACATTCCGCGTTTGAATTACACCACCGAGGATGCGAACGCGATCGCAGCGCAATTGAAGGATCCGGGCATCGGCCGCTTTCCCCCGGCCAACGTTCATGTGCTCACCGATGAACAGGCAACCACCAAAAACATAAAGGAAGAACTGAATCAGATTGCGCGTCATGCGCAGCCGAACGACCTAGTGTTGATTTACGTTGCAACGCACGGCACGCCGCGTACATTGGATACAGCGGGGGGAGCGAATTATCTGGTCACCTACGACACCGAAGTTTACACCGGTGGCAACTTCGACGAGGACGCCATGTTTGCCACGGCGTATCCCATGGTCGAGTTGGCAAACGCTGTGGCAACACGCATGAAGGCGTTGCGCACGGCGGTCATTTTGGACACTTGCTACAGCGGCGGTTCGATGAAGAACGTATCGTCCCAGATGAACTCTGGAACAGCGAGCGCTGGACCGGCGAATAGTGCGCCGTCGCAACAAATGCTCTCGCGGATGAGTGAGGGCACCGGACGGATTGTGTTGTCGGCCAGTCAGGTGAATGAGGAATCTCTTGAAAGCGACGAGCTTCGGCATGGATACTTCACTTATTTCCTGCTTCAGGCGCTGAAGAACGACAAGGGAATGGCTCCGCTGAGCCAGGTCTATGCCGAGGTGGCGCAACAAGTGTCGAAGCGTGTATCTGCCGTGGGATTGCATCAGCATCCCGTTATAAGCAGGAGTTCTGCGGATGCGGATTTTGCGCTGCGAGTAGCCGACGCAGATGCGAAGAAATCCTTGCAGTAAGATTGATTGCGGGCCCGGATATCGAAAAACGGAAATGATTTTGGCAAAAGTAAATCGCACCTTTGCATGCCTGAGCATTGGATTGCTGACAGCTGCATCGCTGGCCTGGGGACAAAGTGGGTCGCTGAAGGATCAAATCGCCCAGCATGAGCAAAAGCTTTCAGAGGCACGCGCCGAAAAGAACATCAGGAATGTGGCCGTCGAGCTCAATACTCTTGGCCCTTTATATCGGCAAACAGGACAGCCGCAAAAAGCGCTGGACGTGTACAACCAGGCGGTGCAAATCGAACACGCTGCCGGCAACCATGCTGCCGAGGCGCTAACTCTGACCGGCATCGGCAGGGTCTATACCGACCTGGGCCAGGAACAGAAGGCGCTGGATATGTTCAACCAGGTACTGCCAATGTGGCGTGAGGCGGCCAACCGCCGCGGCGAGGCCCTTGCGCTGAACGATATGGGCCGGGTCTATTCCAACATGGCGCAGGAAGACAAGGCGCTCGATTACCTGAACCAGGCCCTCACCATCTTTCGCGAAACTGGCGGCCGCCGCGGCGAGGCAAACACCCTCGACAGTATCGGGAAAGTTTATTCCGATATGAGTCAGGGCCCCAAGGCACTGGAGTATCTCAACCAGGCCATTCCCATCTGGAGAGAAGTAGGAGAACGCGGCGGAGAGGCTCTGTCACTGAACAACATCGGCAGGACTTACTCCGATATGGGCCAGAAGCAGAAGACGCTGGAATCCTACAACAAGGCACTCGCGATCTGGCGCGAAATTGGCAACCGGCAAGGTGAAGCGAGCTCTCTCGACAACCTGGGCAGAGTCTATTCCGATCTTGGCCAGAAACAGACGGCGTTGGATTACTTCAATCAAGGGTTGCCCATTTGGCGCGAAGTGGGAGGCCGCGCCGGCGAGGCGCTTGAGCTGAACGATATCGGCAGGGCCTATGCCGATATGGGTCAGCCGCAGAAGGGGCTGGATTTTTACAACCAGGCTTTGCCTATCTGGCGTGAAGTAGGCAATCGCCGCGGTGAAGCCACAACTCTAAGCAATCTGGGAAAGGCCTATCTCGATCTGGGGCAGTTCAACAAGGCGCTGGACATCAGCTTTGCGGCGCTTCCTGTGTGGCGCGAAGTGAAGGAAGGCCGCGGAGAGGCTCTGGCGCTGAGCAGCATCGGCAGGGCCTATGCGCAGCTCAGCCAACCACAGACGGCGTTTCCCTATACGCTCGCTGCCTTGTCGCTTGCCAAATCCACTGGAGATCCGGACATGCAGGGCGGCATTGACACTGCGATGATGGTCGGGTTCCAAAAGCAGAACCGGCCGGAAGTGGCAATCTTCTTCGGATTGGATGCGGTGAACTCCTATCAGCAGATTCGCAAAAACATCTCCGGTCTCGATAAGGATCTGCAGGCAGGATTTGCGCAATCGAGGGCATCAACCTATCGTATTTTGGCCGAGCTCCTGGTGCAGACCGACCGCTTGGGCGAGGCCGAACTGGTACTGGACCTATTAAAGGAACAGGAGTTGAAAGACGTTGTGCGGGGCGCCGCTCCCGATGCCGCGGCCAAAGTCGAGCCTCTGAAACTGAGCGCCGCGCAACAAAAGGCACAAAGCGAGTTGGACTCACAGCAGCAGAAGACGATCGCTCTTGAGGCGTTGAGCCTTCAGTATGCAGCTCTGCAAGCCAAGACAACGCGTACCCCCGCCGAAGAGGCTCAATTGAAGAAACTGAGCGCAGCCATCGAGCAGGGAATCACAGAGATCTTCGCCTACTTCACCGGCACCATCTTTCCCGAGTTGGAAGGGAAGCCTGGAGCCGGCAGAGAGAATGAGCATCAAGCCGAAGAAGGTTCCCACCAAAGCTATCTACAGAGCAGGCTGGCGAAGCTGGGACCGCGCGTTATGGGCGTCCGCATTCTTATGGGGGAGAATCATGCTTATGCCATCGTAGTCACCGCGAATACACGAAAGAAGTTCGAGTTGAAGGCCACGCCGGCCGAGCTGCGCAGCAAGGTGTTTGAGGTCGTAGAGAACCTGGCGGCGCGCACCTCCGATCCCAAGCCGCTCCTGACCCAGTTGTATGCAATGGTGGTGGCTCCCGTGGATGGCGAGTTAAAGGCCATTGAAGCGCCTTCAGGCGCGCAAGCCGGTGTTCCCACGCTGCTCTGGTCTTTGGACGACGCGTTGCGCTATTTGCCCATGGCCGCACTGTATGATGGCCATCGATACTTGCTTGAGCGCTTCAAGAACGTCCTCTTCACACCCGAAAGCTACGGCCATATGACAGATTCACCGCTGATGAACGGGATCAGGCCCAGCGTGCTGGCGATGGGCCTGTCAAAGAGTTATGGCGGCCTGCCCGCATTGCCAGGTGTGATGCCGGAACTGGATGCCGTGGTCCACGACCCTTCGGTTCCTGATTCGCACGGCCCAATGGAAGGAAGGCTGCTGCCCAATGAACAGTTCACGCTGGCCGCAATGAAGGCGGAGCTTGGAGCGGGCAAGAGCTTTCCCGTGGTCCACATTGCCAGCCATTTTGTCGTGGAGACGGGCAGCGGCGAAGAGCCATTTCTGATGCTCGGCGGAGAAGACAGCGGAGAGGACAAAGGATATGAGTGGAATCTCTCTGAGATGGAACATTCCACGGTTGCCTTTCACGGAACTCGGCTTTTGACTCTCTCAGCCTGCAGCACCGCCAAGGATTACAAGACCAGAGACGGCACGGAGATGGATAGCCTGGGAATGATCGCCCAGCAAAAGGATGCGGAAGCGGTGCTAGCCACGCTGTGGGATGTGAACGACGCTAGTACGAGCCGTTTGATGAGCGACTTCTATGTTCGCTGGGTCAAGAACCCTTCGGCGGGCAAGGCAGAGGCCCTGCGACAGGCGCAGTTGGCGCTGCTCCACGATTCAGGTGCCGCAGCGCCGAACAGCGCAAAAGAACGCGGCCCTCAGCTTGAGCAGGATGAAGTGGCCGCGGGCAAACAGTCGAAGTACTCGCATCCGTTCTACTGGGCGCCGTTTGTCTTGATCGGCAACTACCAATAAGCGCTGATCATCGCCTGTCATCGTCAGGCACGGAGACTGAGTTCCGGGTGTATTCTTCTTCTGCGCGAGACAACTCTGGCGCCATGAGGCTGTGACCATGAGGCAGTTTGCATTTGTCGTTCTGTTTGGCGTTCTTCTTGTTGCTCCCTTTGCTTTCGCGGCCCAATCGCCTTCAGCCCATGGGTTCACGATGATCCGGGTACTGCTGCTCGATGGGCAAAGCGCCGGGTCTTACCACAATTGGAGGCTGACCACTCCTGTGCTGAAAGCAGAACTTGCGGAGACCGGGCTGTTTCAGGTCACGGTCATCACTGCGCCCCAATCAGATGAAGACTTGAGCAACTTCAAGCCGAAGCTGAGCCATTACCAGGTGATTGTGGCGAACTACGATGCCCCCGACTGGCCCGAGGATCTACGTTTGCAATTCGAGCAGTACGTGAGCGATGGCGGAGGCCTTGTCGTGGTGCATGCGGCTGATAATGCCTTCCCCGACTGGCCGGCGTATAACCTGATGACCGGAATCGGCGGCTGGAGAAATCGCACCGAGAAGGCAGGGCCCATGTGGTACATCAAGGATGGCAAGCTGGTCTCCGATCCCAGCCCAGGATCCGCCGGATCGCATGGAGCACGGCTTCCCTTTCAGGTCGTAACGCGGCAGCCCGCGCATCCCATCATGAAGGGTTTGCCTCCCGTGTGGATGCACGCTGCCGATGAGCTTTACGCCACTCTTCGCGGACCAGGCAAGAACATGACCGTGCTCGCAACCGCCCATTCCGATCCGAAGAATAAGGGCACGGATCGGGACGAACCGATGGTCATGGTCGTGAGTTATGGGAAGGGAAGAGTTTTTCACACGACAATGGGCCACGATGTGTCCGCACTAAGTTGCGTAGGTCTCATGACTTTGTTGCAGCGCGGCACCGAGTGGGCTGCCACCGGGAAAGTTACGCAGAAAATCCCGGCCGGCTTTCCCACCGCGAACACTGTGAGCTTTCGCGCGGACATCGCTTCTATGGACCCAACTTATCTGAACGATGCTTCCCCACTGGTTCGCGAGGTGCAGAAGCCTGCGCCCGATCAGCCGCATCAACCTCACTGAAGATCGCGAGCGGGTTGCGCACGCGAACATCCAACCGTGAGCATGTAGCGGCCATGGTGAATCAATTTCAATGGCCGCTGCGTCCGCCGATAAGTGCTATTTGATTCCGATCACCATGGAGTCCGGCCCGAGCAGGTGCTCTACGCGCGTCTCGCTGAAGCCGGCTTCCTTCATCCAGCCCATGCAGTCCGCTCCGGTATAGTCGAATCCAGCCGGAGACTCAATGAGCATGTTCAGGCTCATCATCAGTCCAAAAGCATTCTCTCTCCGATCATCGTCGATGATGCTTTCGTACACAATGAATGCTCCGCCCGGCCTGATAGCCTCATATGCCTTGCCAATGAGAAGTTTCTTCTGTTCAAGATCCCAGTCATGAAGAATGTGGCCCATCATCACCACATCGGCTTTGGGTAGCGGAGAGTCAAAAAAGCTCCCAGCACGAAACCCGACACGCGAGGAAAGTCCGTTGGCGGCTACATAGTCCTCGAAGACAGGTCCCACTTCAGGCAGATCGAACCCGATGCCGGCAATGTGCGGATTGGCCAGGGCGACTTGGACGATGAGATCGCCTTGTGCAGTTGCCACGTCCACAGCCGATGTGTATTGCGCCCAGGGAAACTGCCTCGCGATCTTCTGGTTGCCGCCGCGGCTGATTCCTGTCATGGCCCGCAGAAATCCCTTCAACCGCTCTGGATCGGCGTAGAGCGTGCCAAAGAAATCCGGTTCGCCTGCGGCGGACTCGCCCTGCGGTTGGCCGGTCCTTAGTGCGGCAGTCAGTTTGCTCCAGTGAGGGTAGAGACGGCGATTCGCCATCTCCAACATTCCACCCGTGTAGGATGGCTTGCGCTTGTCAAGAAAAAGGTCAGTAGAAGGCGTGTTGTAATATACCCCATCGCGACGATCGAGAAGCTTCAGCGCAACCAGTGCGTCAAGAAAATCCCGGGCGGACCGTGGATGCAACCCGAGGCGTCCAGTCGGCGTGAGAAGGTCTTCAGGGTGCTTTGCCAGTTCTGTGAAAAGTTCCATCTCCACTGCGCTCAGCAGCGTCTTTGAAGCCCAGAAGCCAAGGCCTAGCTGCATGATGTGATCAATGCGCGGCTCTTCCATGCGGTGAGAGTCCTTTCGAAGTGTGGTTGTAAATACGCCTCCTCAGCAGAATCTGTGGGTCGATTCGGGTTCGGGGAGCCTTCCTAGCGTGTGAAACAGAGCCATTTCCATGGCTTTGTAGGTGCGGAAGCCGAACGATCGTCTGGTTACCACTC
>OBLU010000750.1_pt1 | contig 30498 bp, 22 predicted proteins | sample 1518681 | NCBI WGS metagenome assembly OBLU01 (sample SAMEA3539304, study PRJEB22396) | soil metagenome | biome: tundra; feature: field; material: soil | place: USA | collected 2010-05 | depth 0.15 m
CACGGCATCGCGCCTCGACCCTCCGCAGAGTCAACGGGGTATCGAACAACACGCTACCTACTTGTGCGACCGCAGCTCTAATCATCAATTTCATGCTAAATGTCGGCACCGGAAAGATGCGTACCTTGGTCGAAGGTCCTCGCACGAACTCCGAGGACTTCCGCTCCGACGGTCAAACTGGGACGTCAGATGTTGACCACAATGCGCTCATCGAGGCCATTTTCCAAGTAGTGTTTGGTTTGTGGCACCCGGAAGTTACTCATCGGTCAACAGATCAGCGCTGGCACCATCCTTGGTCTGTCGCGACCTTCTGGCCCTTTGCCAGGACGAACTCTGTGTGGCGGCATAACGTTGAAATAGATGGCGTCATTCATCCACCTCAGCACACGGGTCGATTTCGCTTAAATTCGGGTCCGATTTCGAGGAGGGAACACCTCTCAGCGATGGCGATCTGCGATTCGCTGATCGCATTGCTACCTACGGCGAGTCGTCTCTTCCATAGACACGCACTCGCATTGATCTGGTAAGCAATGGACGCGCACGAAAAGAGCCACCGCATGGGGTGGCTCTTCTTATCTGTCCCCACACTGCCCCTGATGGGATGCAGCCAACAATCCAGAATGATGATGCTTTCAAGTCGCATTCGTCGCCGTAGAGTAGCGGGAGTCGGCCGGCGCGAATTGAAGTGAACGGTAGTTTCGCTCTCAGCATCGTTGCCCCGCCGAAGTCATTGAAGAGGTTCGCTCTGAACTGTCTCAATCATGGCGAGAATATTCTTCAATGGCGTACCTGCCTGGACATTGTGACAGGAGCAGCAGATGAAACCCTCTCGCCCGGCGCCCAAAGTATCGAGGCAACGGCGCGTTTCGCGACGAACGTCTTTCGGAGTGCCGCGCGGCAGCGCAAACTGATTGTCCACGCCGCCGTGAAAGATTACGCGATGGCCAAACTCCTGCTTCAATTCCTCCATATCCATTCCCGGGCAGGCATGCTGAATCGGGTTGAGCACATCCACGCCGCAGTCGAGGATTGGCCCCAGTAAACGCCGGGCAGCTCCATCTGTGTGGTAAAAGGCTCGCAAGCCATGAGCGTGAATAAGGTCACACCAGCGCTTCAGGCGTGGCTGCAAGTACCGTTTCCATTGAGCGGGTGCCATCAGGAGCGACGTCTGCCCTGCAATGTCGTCGCTAATAAAAACCAGGTCGAGCGACTTGCCTGCCCGGGCAAAGAAGCGGCGCATCATTTCGGTTTGAATGGACTCCACGCGATCGAGAATCGCGTCTACCAGTTCCGGAGCTTCAATCAAATCCATCATCGATTGTTCCATGCCGCGCAACTGGCAGTATATTTCGAAAAACGAAACCCACGGTCCGATCACCGCAAAATCCCGCGTCGCCTCCAGCGCACTCGCCACCGCACTGGCATAATCGAAGCGCTCCACACTGGGCCACCAGGGATAATCGTTCAGCGACTCCGGAGTCTCGTAGTCTGCCAGCGGCGCGGATCCAAACTCCGAGTAATGGGCAGCGCCGGCCTGCACCTCTTTCAGTGGCACGCCCCACATCGTCCGGCTCCCGCCTTCGGCGCCGGCGCCGGATTGTCCCCCCGCGCGCTCCCCGGCAGCAGTCTGGTAATCCATGAACACCCAGACAATCTTGTCCAACCCGAGAGCGCGATACATGGCAAGATCGTCGGCCACGCCGCAATGCTGGCGCAGAAGCTCGCCGATTTCCGGCGTGTGCCAGAGATCCACAGGCAGGCGGTCCACCGGTTGACGGTTCAAAATAGCTAGAATGCGCTCACGCGGGGTCATGGTATCAGCCTTTCAACTCGTATTCCTGCGGCAGGAATCGCGAGCGATCGGCTAGCGCCAATTGCCGGTCGATGAAATCGGATTCACTTTCGGGCAGTTCGTTCAGGTCGTCCTGCATCGTATCGAACCAAGCCACTTCGTTGGGTTCGATTCTCAGCTCATTTCGCCGATGAGCGGCACACAGCAACTCAACCGCTTTGCGCGCCACGGCCACGCCGCTGTGATAATGCGAGTCGCCGTTCACAATCACCTGCGCAAGGGTCACACAAGACTCAGGCGAAAGGATGAATGCCTGGGGATCGAGCGCCACATCGGACTCCACAAACCAGCGCTGGAGCAGCCGCGCGGATTCCTTTCCGTGACTGCGGGCAATGTTCATCAAGCGGCAATCGTAGATAAGCTGCTCCATGTAGCAGGTCGGCGCCATTCCGCCCAGCAGCTTGACGTTCTGCACCGATTCGTTGGACCAGGTGTCGCAGCAGGCGGCGGCAAGATTGCCCATGGGGCTCAGGTGCGCGCAGGCCGCGGTCTTCCCTTCCATCGCCATCGGATAGCCAGTGATGGTTTTGAGAATCGGGTTTTCGTAACCACAATCCTTGCCGGGCCCGACTGCTCCGCATTCGTAGGCAACAAGAGACCGCACGGCAGTGATCGCCCGCACGACAGCCGCAAACACCCGCGGAATCATTTTCTGTTCCGCCAGAACCATGGCGGTATTCCCGAAACCGCACGCTGTGTCGCCGGCGCACATTGCGCCATGCTTGTCCGCGATCTTCTGGAGGTTCGTCCATAAGAATCGCATGTCTCGCACGCCAAGGATGCAAAGGGAAAACAGGCTGCCCGCCAGGTCACCGTTGACCAAAGCCTCATCGTGCAGTTCTTTGCCGCCAACAGATTCGACGCTGAGCAACTCCGCGCCTGCCGCAGCCGCGCTCTCAAACAATTCCAACATTGCGTCCAGGTATCGTCCGCGGCGCATCACCGGTGGCCGTTCAAATTCGCGGTTATCGTTGGGCGTCATGCGAAGCACACTCTTCAATCCGCTGCGGCCTGTTTCCCGCTGCATGCCTTCGAGTAGAATCTTTGCAATATCCAATCCCCAATCCGGATGTTCGGTCATCGGCGGCAATGTTTCAAATTCTATGACAACTCCCGGAGCATCCAGTTCGGCGGCCCGCCGCAGGGCGCCTTCGATGATCTGTTTGTAGTTGAGGCGCACCTCCGCCATCGTGCTGCTGTCAATTCGCATCGGCGGCAGCGTGAAATTCAGTTCCGGATAGACCGTGCCGCCGCCGATGATCATCCCGCTGCGCGTGGTGACCGGCTTCGGCGCGATACCGAAAATGAGCTCGGAAGGATCTTCGATAGCCAGAGACTTAAAGTGCATGGACGCTTTCTTTCTTCAATCGCCTTAGGCCGTCGCTTGCAACAGTTCCATCGCCGTATCGACTGCAGAACCGGCATCCGGAGAGTAGCCATCAGCCCCGATCTGCCGCGCAAACTCGCGTGTGATCGGCGCTCCCCCGATCATGATTTTCACGTCCAGGCCCTCGTCCCGAATCGCCTTCACTGTGTCGCGCATAGCCGGCATGGTCGTTGTGAGCAGCGCCGACAAGCCCACAAGCTTCGGCTTGTGCTGCTTGACTGACTCAACAAATTTGGCCGCCGGCACATTCACACCGAGGTCGATCACATCGATATTCGCGCCCTTCCACATCATCGCAACGAGATTCTTGCCGATGTCGTGCAGGTCACCTTCCACCGTTCCGATCACTGCGTTGTGTTCCGGCTTCACCCCCGCGGCCATCAGACGAGGCTCTAGCACTTTCATCGCCTCCTTCATGGCGCGCGCGGCGATCAACATCTCCGGTACAAAGATTTCGTTCCGCTTGAACCGCTCACCGACGATCATCATTCCCGGAACTAGGCGGTTTTCGAGAATCCACACCGCACTCTCGCCTGCATCGAGATATTGCTTTACCAGTTCACCGACTTCCTTGCGCCGTCCATCAATCACCGCCTGTGTGAGCGGATGTTGCTCGTTCATCTTAGTTCCACCTTAAACACTTTTAGAAAGTGCATTCTGTAATTCTGTTTCGCAAGACAATTTATCGTCATAATTCGTCTCACTCACATCGATGCCTTGGAGACTTATGCCAGCCTTGCGTTTGTCTACATGATTAACGACCGATCTGAGCATGGTACTCCATGCTTCACGAGCCATTCCGGCGCGCACAAAATGCGCTGTTTTTTGCGACAGGTACTTCTCCGGGCAGAGTGCCTGTCGCGAGATGGTTTCAAAGGAAACCTAGCAAATGGCTCGGCGCTTACCAGCACGCGCATGTTTACAAAGCTCCATCCGAGTTCATTTCTTCGAGCCGAACAGGGCCTATCAGACCGGAGGGAAGCAACCCGTTTGCCGTATTGCTCGCCTCGGGGGCATAATTGGCACTGGCTCCCCGCGCGGAAAGTGCGTTGAAAAGGCAGTTAACTACCGTGATCTCGATCGTGTTCTTACCAGCCTGGAGAAGTGCGGTCACGTCTGCTCTATACGGCCGCATCAGCAGCGCAGGTCTGGGTTTTCCGTTGACCGAGATTTCGGCAACATCGTTCACGTCGCCCAGATCCAGCACGATTCGATGATGGTTACCCAGCAGGCTCGTTGGCACGGTGACGGTTGTTGTGTATTGACCTCGTCCGGAAAAGTTCTTAAGACGCTCGGTCGCCGACCAGTCCTGCAGGGATGGCAATTTCATATCGATCGTTTCCGGCCCGCTGCCAGGTCCAATCCCGACGCCATGAAAGTTCCAGCCATTCTCCCCCAATGATATCTGAGCTTCCGGCGCGGCAGGAGCGGACATCTCGACCGGATTTCCTGTCGGCTTTCCATCCGGATCGAAAACCAGGAGCACCGACCCGTAGGGTGCGGCATCAATCGGCAATCGAACCTTCTCTCCACTTCTTTCGAAATGCGCAAGCGGCCGAATGGTGCCCGACCATGGGTCCCAGATTTCCGGCGTGCCAATCGCGGTGCAGTCGATCATTGTCTGTTTAGCCGCATCGCCGGGATTGCGCAAGAAGAAAATGTCAAGCTTGCCGATGCGTTTCTCGATGAATGGCAAAGGCGGTCCTTCAAAGTGAAGGTTGGGTTCCACAGACGCTTTCAAAACCTCTACCGCACCGTTTGCATCCGGGGTCACATGTAGGTTTCTGTCCGTCATAATGTCTTGGAGCGGAGATAAACCTGGACTACTTGGCAGGTGCCCGCCTAGAACATCGGGTTCCGTTTCCGGTGCGGAGCCAACAAATACGATCGGGAGCCCCTGACGGGCGAACGCCGCCAACTGGTCGGCGAGTCCGACGGTAATAGTCTTCTGTTGAGGAAGGACAAGAACGGAGTACTCTTCTCCTCCGGGCGAAATTAATTTGCCGTCCACCACCTTCGATTTCAATATCGTGTAGGCGTCGATGTGGTCGAAGTTATATCCAGCATTCATTAGCCGGGTATCAATCTCCGGCTCGGGTGGCGGGGGCTCGATCGCATCATAGGCAAGCATGCCGCGATAGAGCGCTACCGGCGCCGTCGTTGTTCCGGTCTGCGATATGTATTGCAGACGGGTGATGTATTCGTTCAGCTGAGGCAGATAGGGCCAGAATGGATTCGTCTGATTCATGTCGGAAGAAAACGCCCCTTCGGTCGCGAACGGGTGCCATCCCGGGTAGGGGCGATCCATGTATTTGTAGGGGTAGCCGTGATAAATAATCTCGTTGATCCCGGCGGTGAGAAGCTCATCGGCGTAGCGTTTGATTTTCTCCGGAGTCGTCTGATACGCCTTGCCATACCAAACAAAGCTTTCGCTCGCTACGACTTTCCGTCCGTACAAATCCGCGCCAGAGGATGCCATCTTTAGAAAGTCGTAGCGACCATTGTCCAAAAGGTCTTCCGTTTCAGGAATGCTGGACGCGCCATAGACGCGAAGCAGGTCGGTCGGGGAGCCGTGCGCCTGTACGCGCGATGAGAGTTTGTTGTCTGCTGCCCACTGGATGAAGGGCGAGTAAAAATTCTCGATCATGACATCTGAAACCGTCTGCCAATAGTCCCGGCGGGCGCGATCGCCGATTCCCTCGATGTTATAGAGCGGCATCCGGGCGGCCGTACCTCCGTATGCGACTTCAAAGCCAGGGACCTTGAGAATGGGCAGGTAGGGAGTGAGATCGTATCCCCGGCGCCGCTGAAACTGTTCGAGAAAATCATTGCTCCAGTACAGGTAGGTCTGGACCTCCAGGCTGTCACAGAAGACGGCCCGCAAGCCCCGGCCAAGATATTCGCCATCGTACTGGCGGGCCGTGCCCCCGACGCGTTCTGCATACTGGTCAAATGCCTGCTTGTTCATATGGTCCAGGACCAGTTGCGACCCTGAGCCGGCGCCACCCACGACCTTTTGCCCAGTTGGCAATTCTTTGAAAGCGAATACCTGCCACGTACCGGCGGGCACATCCCAGTCCAGCGTGCCGTCGGGCTGCAAGTGGTCGGTGAGGACAATGGACGTATCGGGATCGAGTTGGCCCGTTCTCTTCACTATCGGCGCCTGGTCGGCACCCTGATTGGGGAAATACTGCACTGTGCTTCCGCGCACGGCAACCACAGCCACCAGTTTCTCTCTTTCCTTGAAGCGATTCAGCCAGCCCGGCGGCAGATTTGGATCCCCGGCGATGGCAGCACCCAGATCGGGCATCATTATCTTCTGGTGAAAGTGCACGGGGCCGCGAACGGATTGGTGCGCCGAGCGCAATTCAACCGAGGCCAGCTCCGGGGTGACAACTCCTGCCCCGCCGAAGGGCCAGCCGGAGCCGAAAGTGTAATCCAGCCACATTCCATGCGCGCGCGCTTCTTCCAATGCGGCCTTCATGTGAGCGAAGAATTCCGGGGTCAAGTAATCGTCGACGCGCTTTCGGGCGGCCTCCGGCATCTTCGGATTGAGCCCGATGACAAACGGCTGTATTTCAGCGCCGCCAAAGTTCGCACCGTCGAGCAGATCGATTTCACGGCGCAGTTCAGCATCCGTAACATCGCCGCCCGGCCACCACCAGCGCACCATGGGACGGTATTCCTTGGCGGGGTTCTGAAACTGCTGGGCAACAGTGGCAACAGTCTGTGCCGATAATTGTGCGCCCATCACCGCGCAAAGCACGCCGAGTGCGGCTAGTTTCATTCCTGGCTCCTTTTAGCCACATGGTTGCATTAGAGGCTAACGCCCGTGTTGATCTGCTGGTTCAGATGCAGTATCGATACCTGATCAATAAGTGGAATGGCTCGTACTGTCCCTTCCCTTCCGCAAACATCTATCGCATTCAATATCTGATGCCATCCCTTTCATGCAGAAGAGGCAGCCAGAACATAGCGCCCTCTTTTGTGATACCGGAACGTACCCAAATAGGCATCGAGCACTATTCCAATACCAGCCGCAGTTCTCCCTCTGCCGGGCGATGGCGCAGAACACGCAGGTCCTGCTCCTCGCCTGGCAGACGGTTCACCCCGCGTCAAAAGAACATCTTCACCGCAAATTCCATAATCCTAGGATCGCCAGCGCCGTTTACTTGACCAAAAGTGCCGCTACCTAGCCCTGTATCTACATTTCTAAAGTTGGGGTGATTCAGCACGTTGAACGCCTCAGCCCGGATCTGCAGATTGAGACGGTCGTAAAGCGGAAAAGACTTATAGAGAGATACATTCGCAGATGTATAGCCCGGCCCGCGAATCGTTCCATTTCTTGCATCTCCGTAGGAGCCGAAGTTTGGAGCCTGGTAGGCAGTAGTGTCGAACCATTCACTCAACTTACCGATCTTGCGGTTCTTTCCTACCACATTTGGACGATCAGCTTGTCCAGCGGTGGATAATGACAAACCAGGACTTAATGCAAACCCGCTTTGGTGCAGGACCAGGCCTTGTACGCTCCAATGGCCCAAGGCGAGTTCTGCAGGCTTGCTGCCGTGACTGAAGAATGGAATCGCGTACACCCAGGTTCCACTGATGTCATTCGTGAAATCATAGGACGGCGGACCATACTCTGCAGCCCAGTCGCGCGGATTTTGGGGGCCGGAACTTTGAGACGTGGTTGAGCCGGAGCCGTGTCCACCCACTGTCGACAGAGCCTTGCTCCAGGTATAAGCCAAGCTGAATTGCGAAACGCCAACCCGGTACTTGAACGAGGACTGCAGCGCATTGTAGTTTCCGGTGCCCTCGTCATATTGGTCGGTTATCCCTGCGTAACCCAGGTAAGGACGCGTGTATTGAGGTGAAGAAGCTCCGCTATTGATGCAGGGATCAAAGTCATAGGATGCTAACGCTGCTTGACCGGTCGCCAGACACCCCGGGACACTCGGGCTAGATACTGCCAGCGGCCAGTTAATATCATTACCGCCGCCAACCCCGGACGTCAGGTGACGCGATTGGCTGCCGGCATAAGCCACGTCTCCGACCAAATTGCTCTTGAATTGGTGTTCCATCGTCAAGCTGTAGGACTGTATCTGTGAGGGAGTGAAGCTGAACGGCACATCGTCAAGGTTCTGTGGAGTGGGCGCTACCGCCGACCCGCCTGCCGTTCCATTGCTTAGCAGACTGTTTGTAATGTTAGCGCTTTGATTGAACGGTGGGTTATCTCCATAGGCGTAGTAGATCACTGCCGTCGGAATTCTTGAGTAGCCGACCCCATAGCCACCGCGTATAGAGGTCGTCCCATGTCCAGTTAAATCGTAGGCGAAGCCAACCCGAGGACCGAAGTTTGTCTTGACCGGAATGAAGAATCCGTCGGGGATACCATTCTTTCCAGCAAGAGCAAGTCCGTTGATAAGACTTGCAGGTTGCCCGCCGGTAGTCAAAGGTTCATTCGATCCATTGACTATGAAGGCTCCGCCTGTAGTCACAACTGGTGCTTGTGAAGGATCGTAAAGCGACGGTTTAAAGCTTGAAACCTGATCTCCACTTACCGTGTCGTTTGAGAAATATACCCAACGCAGGCCGAGGTTCAGCGTCAAACGAGGCGTTACGCGCCAGTCATCCTGAACGTATGCCTCACCTTGCCGGTAGTGAAAGTACCCCTCTCTCTCCGTACTGTCCTGGTTGTAGCTGGAATTCAGTCCTAACATATAGTCCGCTGCCGGATCTCCGGTATGTGTGCCACTAAATCCAAAGGAACCCTGCGGGTTTGTGAAAACAGTCTGCCGTTTGATGCCAAACATATACAGCGCACCGGCTTGCAGAACGTGTCTGCCTCGAACCCAGCTCACGTCGTCCATGATTGAGCCTTCCCCATCCGAGGCAGAAATTGGTTGAGATCCCACTCCGTTTCCTGACCACCCTTCGGCGATCGATATATTCGGAATACGGTTTTCTACCGGCGCATTGGGAAAAAGCTGAGTAATCGACACTCCGCTGGGCATCGTGCCATTACCCGTGGTAAGCAGGATATGCGGCCGGTCGTCGGCTTCTGCTACTCCCGCTGAGTTCAACAGATTAGGTGTAATTTGCGACTGAACACGCACCAATCCGTTGAAACCTGTCGTATAGAAGGCGTCCCGAACTGTGTCGTAAGGGGTTCCGCTCCATGTGTCATTGGGAAAATCGTTCAGGACCGGTTCGTACATGATTCGCGCGGTGAATTGGTTCTTAGGAGTAATCTGCTGGTCGACACGGAACTGATAATCGAGCTGGGAGGTCCTCCCCGGGGTCTGGTTAATATAGTTCAGAAAGCCACCCGCTGGGTTATTCGGCAGCGGAACGTCAGCGCTCAACAACCCGACCGCAATAGGATCCAGACATGCAGTATTCAGTGTTGTTGGGCCCGTTATGCAGTTAGTCTTTCCTTCTCCAGCGAGCAGCGCCTGGCTGTGCGCATCCAATGTTAGGCTGCCACTTGCAGGAAGTGTTGGGCTGCTACTGAAATCTCCACCGCGCATCGCCTGGGGGAACACTGCGCCACGGATGACGGATGAGGAAACGATCTCTTGCCATTGATTTGAAGCGAAAAAGAACGTTTTCCTCGATCGATTTGTATTGTAGAGCTTGGGAATGATTACCGGACCACCCAGAGTATATCCATAAATATTCTGATGGAGACCGGGGGCACTCGTGGAGAAGTAGTTGTATGCGTCGAAGTCGTTGTTGCGAATATATTCCCATGCGCTCCCATGAAACTTGTCCCCTCCGCTTTTTGTTTCAACGACGACTTGGCCGGATCCGGCAAATCCATATTTCGCACTGTAGCTGTCTTTCAGGACCGTGAACTCAGAAATTCCATCCACAACCGGCAAAATATCGATATTAGCCATATTGCCGGAGTTCATATTGTAGACACCATCTACAGTGTAGGTGGTGTACTCCACAGAATTGCCGTTTACGATCAGCGTGGTGCCACCCTCAAGCCCGCCGCCGCCCAGCGCATCAGCGCCGCTGGTGCTGGCCACTCCAGGAATCGCGATTGCCAGTGTCTGAAAATTCCGTCCGTTTAACATCAGGTTGTCGATTTGCTCACTGGAAATCGTGCCGCCGCTTTCGGAACTCTCCGTGTTCACAGCCAATGCATCTGCTGTCACCGTCACTTGGGTTGTCGCATTGCCAACCGCGAGCACGATGTTGGTTGCGCGGCGCTGTCCGGGATTAAGTTGTATTCCACTCGTGACGCTTTCCTGGAAACCAGATTTTGAGACGTCGACCGTGAATTGTCCGTCGGTGAGACCTTCGGCCGAGTAAAAACCGCTGCCATCGGTCGTCTTGTCAGAGGAGACGCCAGTGCCTTGGTTGGTGATGGTCACCTTGGCGCCAGCGATGACCGCGCCGCTCGAATCGGTGACGGTGCCGGAGATGGCACTTGAGCTCGCCTGCCCATACACCAATGGGCCGGCGATATACAACAGGCCCAGGGATATTGCAACCTGCAGCATTTTGTTACGACGAAGCTGTTTCACCGGTCATGCCTCCAAATTGAAATCACTTGCGCAGATTTCGCTCTGCTATTAAATCCACGGTATGAGGCATGATGTAACGTTCAACTGGCAATGATGAAAAACCCCAATATCGATAATTGCGGATATCGCAATTAATGCTATTATTCGAATTGCGAAAGATACGGCCCTCGCCGCAGATACCTGCTTCTGCCATTTGGGTGCCAAATGGGCGCTTCCAATCGGAACAACTCCCGGTACAGACTAGAGACCGTAGCGCGTGCCTGCGCGATCCTGCGACACTTCGCAGATGTTCAACGATCGTTGAGCCTCAGTGAACTTGTTGAACGGACTGGATTGGAGCGCACGATCGTTTTTCGAATCCTGAGAACTTTGGAAGAAGAAGGTCTGCTGCGGCGACCTGAAGGACGAAGGTATCTTTCCAACGTTAATATACTTACGCAAAAGCGATTCCGCATCGGTTATGCGTCGCAGACCAGGGATTCATTTTCGGAGGCAGTGACACAGGGGATTCGCTGGGCGGCTAGCCGTGATCAGATCGATCTGATTGAAGTAGAAAACCTGTACAGCACGAAGGCAGCATTGCGGAATGCGCAAAAACTGGTGCAGCAAAAAGTAGACCTTGCGATCGAATTCCAAGTATATGAACGCATCGGTTCACAGCTGGCGGCCATATATGAACGGGCATCTATACCCGTAATTGCCATCGAGATTCCCCAGCCAGGCGCATTCTTTTTCGGGATAGACAACTATCGTGCCGGCCAATTGGCCGGTAAGGCTTTAGTGAAGGCGGCACAGCAATATTGGCACGGGGAGATCGATGAGTTGTTAATGCTCGATCTTGAAATCGCCGGCTCGCTTCCGCACCTTCGTATTTCGGGCGCAGAATCCGCTGTTCGCAATTCGTTGCCTGGGAGCTATCAGATTCTTCACCTGGATTCCCGTGGCGAAATGGAGCGCTCCTTTGAATTGGTGCGCCACCATATGCAGTTCTCTCCAAAACGCAAGACCCTTATTTGTGGAGTCAATGATCTCGCCGTCTTGGGTGCTCTCCGGGCTTTCTCAGAAGTTGGACGAAGCAATCTATGCCTTGCTCTGGGAGTGGGCGCCTTCCCGGAAGCCCGCCGAGAATTGCGCTCTCCGCAAACAAGGATGATCGGCTCCATTGCCACGTTCCCTGAACGATATGGAGACAATGTGATCCAGATCGCGCTCGATGTCCTTCACCACAAACAGGTCCCGCCTGCGGTTTATGCCCCCATACAACTTATCACCCCACAGAACATAGAGCAGTTTTACCCAGGCACTTTGTTTGCCGATGCCGATAAGGAATCGTCCCCGAAGCAGCAAACCAGCGCACTTGGCAGGAGCCAGGCCACAACTCTGTCTAGCCCTCCAGAACCATGAGTGAGGTTTCCTGGCCGCGGTGCCGGTAGCCCTGTAGCGAATGGTGTGCGGATGGTCCCATTTGCGATTTGCGCAAAACGCATCACGCCTTGCATTTGTCGTTGCTCCTGATGGGATGCTTACTATCTATTCATTCCGAGCAAACCATTCCACTCCAATGTTAAGGCTACGGAATTGAAAATCACGCAAATCAAGCTCTATAAAATCCGTTCAGGAAATCGCGGGGAAAAAGGTGCACGCTTCGGCGAGTCTCAGTACTGGGGAGGCGGTTGGCAGACAGGCTCACATATTGCGAACCCGATGTCCGTTTATCCGAAGTATGCGCAAGTGCGCACCTTGTGGATGGGCCCTGGACAAGACCCCTATGCCATAGAAATCCTAACTGACGAAGGAGTGACCGGCTGTGCGGTCAACTATGGTGGCGGCTATCTCTCATGCTCGGTCATCGAACAGCACTTCAGCAGGTTTCTAATAGGACAAGATCCCTTCAACATCGAGCTGCTCTGGGATCAGATGTATCGCTCTACCATGCCGTACGGGCTCGGCGGAGTGACAGCGATGGCCATAAGTGGAGTAGACCTGGCGCTTTGGGATCTTATGGGCAAGGCGCTGGGCCAACCTGTGTATCGTTTGCTAGGTGGCGAAACCAAGAAGACTATCCCCTGTTACGCGACCACCCATCCCGATCAGGTTTCCCATTGGAAAAACAGCGGATTCTTCGGGGTAAAGATTGCCGCTCCGTGGGGCGCGGCGGACGGTCGCATGGGCCTGATTAAGATGCAGAAATGCCTGGAAGACTGCCGGACCGCGCTTGGCGAGGAGATGGAACTGATGGTGGACTGTTACCTCTCCTGGGATATTGAATTTGCTTCCCGGATGGCAGAGCGGGCGCACGGTTGCGATGTCAAATGGTTTGAAGACCCATTACAAAATGGATGGGCTGAACACATGAACGCAGAATTACGCACGCGTATCAATCCCATACAGGTCGCCATTGGCAATCTTGAATTTGATGTAAAGGCCTTCGCTGCAATTCTCGCTGCTCGCGCATGCGACGTTATTCAGCCCGAGATGCAGTGGTGCGGAGGCCTGACCGCAGTCCGTCGGATTGCAGCAATGGCCAAGCCCTATGATGTTCCAGTCATTCCACACGGCTCAGGAGTGTACAACTATCACTTTGTGCAATCCAATCTGAACTCGCCATTCGCCGAATATCTGTCTGTTGGGGATGGAACCGGAGTGCGTCCCATCTTCGAAGCGATTATCGGCGAGCCTCTCCCCGTCAACGGACATGTCACGCTCGGCACGAATCCCGGCTTCGGCGTTGAACTAAATCGTGACCTGCTGGACCCCATCGACTTCCAGGCATAGAGGAGCCCCTCGTGCAGGACAAGATTAAATGCGGAGTTATCGGCGCCGGCTGGTGGGCGACGTTCGCACACATTCCAGCGTTGCTAAATCATCCGAATGCCCAACTGGTTGCCATTCAGAAGCGAAATCTTCAGGAGGCCAAGAAGGTTGCCGATGACTTTGGCATCCCTATCGCCTGCACCACTTCGAACGAGTTGCTTGCCATCGACGGTCTTCGGGCGGTCGTCATCAGCAGCAGCCCTCACCTTCATTACGAGCACGCATCGGCAGCTCTCGCATTGGGTAAGCACGTGTTGATCGAAAAGCCCATGACCCTGACCGCCGCCGAAGCCGTGGACTTGGTAAAGATTGCACAGGAGCACGGAACCCAGTTTCTGATTAGCTGCCCCTGGCATTACACCGCGCATGCCACCGAGGCGCAGCGTCTTATACGCAACGGAGATGTGGGTGAAGTACGCATGATCAGCGTCTTGATGACCAATCCCATTGGCGACCTTCTTCGCGGTAATAACACGCAGCCTACCCACGGCACTCCATACATGAACCCGCGTGAGGGGACATATAACGATCCGAAATTCGCCGGTGGCGGACAGATCTACGCACAGGTCTGTCATGCCGCGGCCTATCTCACTTTCCTTACAGGCGCGTGGCCCACCGAAGTCTTTGCGCGATTCCATAATGACGGCGCGGTGCTCGACATCTACAATGCCCTTGACCTGCAAATGGACGACGGCTCGATCGTCACAATAGCCAGCACTGGTGCCACCAACCTGGGCCGAAGAGACTTCGAGGTACGGGTATTTGGCACCAAGGGAATGTTGTTCCTGGATCTTTGGCGCGGAGGTTTGGAATTTGTGCCAATGGTAGGAATGCCACGCACTTATCCAAATCTAAGCGAAGATGAAGTCTATCCTCACCAAGCTCCAGCTTCGAACTTGATTGATTCCATCTACGACCCAGATTGCAATCAGTCACCTGCAACCCTTGGCGTGTCTGCAATGCAAGTGATCGAGGCTGCATGCCTCTCGGCAAAGAGCGGCGACAACATTCGAGTTTCCTCCCCCGTGGAGCAGCCCGTATGAAATCGGGATTCTTGCGTGGTATCACCTGGAATCACAGCAGGGCGTTGCCACCGCTGGTTGCGACTGCGCAGCGCTTTGAGGAAACGCATCCAGGCGTGCGGGTTCAATGGGAAAAACGAACTCTGCACGAATTTGGGCATGCAGACATTGCCACGCTCGCTCACAATTTCGATCTGCTCGTAATCGATCATCCGATGTCGGGAGATGCAGAGGTGAAAGGAGTGCTGACCGATCTCCTTCCGCTCCTCACTTCTGAAGATCTCAACGATCTTCAACAAGACTCGATCGGACCGTCTTTCTCCAGTTACTTCTACCACGGCAAACTCTACGCACTGCCGATTGACGCCGCAGCTCCCGCCGCAAGTTTTCGTCCTGACTTGCTGGATCGTTATGGCCTTGAGGAACCAAAAGTTTGGGCGGATGTGATTACCTTGGCGCGGCTAGGATGGGTGCGGATGCCGGCCGTTTCCGCAGACATCTTTCTGAACTTTCTGGGATTATGCGTTTCGTCAGGCGGCGCCATAGCACACGATCCTGAGCTGCTAGTCGACCATGAGATCGGCGCCAATTGTCTGGAGAATCTTCTTGAGCTCGCCGTGCTCATGCCCGACGAAATATACGGCATGAATCCGATCGGTCTGTATGAACGAATGGCAAGTGATGACACCATTGGTTACTGCCCATTTGCCTATACTTACAGCAATTATTCGCGCAAAGATTTTGGAGCGAACCATCTCCGCTTTTCAAACCCTGTCGCTATGGATGGAAATACACCGATGCGAACGGTGCTTGGGGGTACGGGGATCGCCATATCTGCGAGTTGTAAAGACAACACTCTCGCACTTGAATACAGCCTGTATGTCGCTAGTCAAACCTGCCAGCGCACACTCTATGGGATTTGCGGCGGCCAACCTGCAAGATACAGCGCTTGGCGCGACCCACTGCTCAACCAGATCACCGATAATTTCTTCTCGCGCACTGCTGCCAGCATTGAGACAGCCTATGTTCGACCCCGCTATCCGGGCTATGTGGGATTGCAGGAGCACGGTGGAGAGGCCATCGTTGAATACTTGAAACGACATTCGAACTCACGAAAAGTGCTCGAAGAACTTGACGGCCTGTACCGCTCGAGTCTTGGCGAAGGATTACAGCATGTTTAAGTTCTCGTGTGCCGACTTCACTTTCCCCGTCATGGAGCGGCTCGCTGCATTGAAACTGATAAAGCTGCTCGGATTCGATCATGTGGATATTGGTCTGTTCGCGCGCAGCACGCATTTTTCACCAATCGATTTGCAGCCCTCACCGCATAGCTACACCGCACAGGTTCTGCAGGATTTGGATGACGCTGCGTTAGGGCCATCGGATGTCTTTGTCCAAATCGGAGTCGATCCATCCGAGCGAGCGGCAAACGATCCAAGTACCCACATCAGGATTACAAATCGCGAGATCTTCTCACGAGCCCTGGATTTCTGCGTTGAGATCCATTGCAGTCATTTGACGGGTCTTCCAGGAGTTTTTCACTCGTCAATCCCAAGAGAAAATGACATAGACCTCGCCGCCGAAGAGTCCCGTTGGCGAATGACCCAATGTGCTGCCGCCGGAGTTCAATATGCGATTGAGCCTCATGTCGGTTCGATTTGCGGTGAAGTTGAAAGCGCCCGCGCTTTTCTGCGCAAGGTCAAAGGCCTGACTCTGACACTCGACTACGGACACTTCGTGATGGCCGGCGAGAACTCTGAACTTGTTCACGAATTGCTTCCGTTCGCTTCTCATATACACGTTCGTGGAGGTGCTCCTGAGCGCCTGCAAACCTCAGTCGACGAAAACGCAATCGATTTCAATGGCATGCTGTCTGGCTTGACAAGTCTCGATTTTGAGGGCTTCCTCGCCCTCGAATACGTATGGGTTGACTGGAATGGGTGCAATCGCACGGACAACGTCTCGGAAACGCTACTCCTTCGTCGTGCGTTGGAGTCGACGGCATCTGTGATGACAATCAAAAGGCCGAGCAGGGCATGAAGGGTAAACCGCACTCGAGCCTTATTGGTAACCTGGCGCTGCGACCGGCAGGTCGGATCTCAATTGAGAGGCGATCCCCTGGAGCCAGCAAGCAAATCTGCCGGAGCGGCATCGCTGACATCGACAATCAGCTTTGAAATGGGCCAAAGTGTTATCAGAAAACCTGCCTCTCTCAATTCGCCTGGGCATACCCAATCCAGATGAGTTGGCTATGCTATTGAACGGAAGCTTTATGCTTACCGCTTCGGTAAGAAGGAGACTGGAAGTGGACGGGATTGCAGGGTTTGTGGAAGTAGAACGTACCAACGACACGCACGAAATCATAATCAGCCATCCGGTTTTGCATTCAGGCCCAAGCGGGCTGGACCGCATCGTACTTTCGGCTCGGCATGCTCGTCATTTGGCCAACGTTCTCATCCTAGAGGCGACTCATGCGGAGGCTGAGTTAGCGGGTAGGTATGCTGAGTGTCGACCTTACCATAGGCGCAATGGGATTCGCGAAGTATAGGATGATTGTCCTGCCTCGGCGTTGCATATGTAGAAGAAGCCGCCGGAGAACGCTTGAGCATAGGGTAATCGTCCTAACACACTATGGAACGAAACGATTCGGCGCGCGAGGATGAATTGAATCAGATCGACTTGAAGAACCGTCACGCAGTAGTTACAGGCGGAGCCCAGGGGATTGGTCTCTCAATCGCAACTCGCTTACAGGCGTCGGGAGCATCGATCTCAATTTGGGACTACGATCGCGCTGTCTTGGAAACATCGATCCTGAAGCTGGAAAGAACAGGCCACGTTACCGGAGAGGTAGTTGACGTTTCTGACCCTGCTTCGGTAGACCGTGCAGTCGTTTCGACAATCGGCAGATATCACAAAATCGACATACTCGTGGCGAATGCTGGAATTGCGGGACCGAACTATAAAACATGGGAATATCCGGTCGAGGAGTGGCACCGCGTGATAAGCATTAATCTCTTCGGTGTCTATTATTGCTGTCGAGCCATCGTGCCACACATGATGCATCAAAACTACGGTCGAATTGTCAACGTCGCCTCGATCGCCGGCAAGGAAGGTAATCCCAATGCGTCAGCTTATAGCGCTTCGAAGGCTGGAGTAATTGCCTTGACAAAGTCGCTTGGCAAAGAAACAGCTGATAAGAATATCGCGGTGAATTGGATCACGCCGGCGGCAGCTCGCACCCGCATCTTCGAGCAAATGTCAAAAGAACATGTGGACTACATGCTGAGCAAAATACCCCGCGGACGTTTCCTCGAAGTGGAAGAAGTCAGCGCGATGGTCGCCTGGCTCGCATCGGAGGAGAACTCCTTCACCACGGCCGCCGTATTCGACCTAAGTGGCGGAAGAGCGACTTACTAAGGAGTGTCTATGCCGGCGTGGAACAGCGAGATGAATCGGCGGTTATTCTTACGGCTTGCCGGGGTTGGCTTGGGCGTGGTTGCCTTGGGATCTGCAGCAGATTCTCTCTCCGTAGACGAGAGAGAAGAGCGCCAATCGCCTTCCGGTCTCGAGCCGGTTGTTCGCGTCGAACCAGATGCCCACCACGCTCTGGTTTCAGTCTTGAGCTGGGACACAGAAGGAGGAAGCCGGGCACAGATAAACCTGCTGCGGTTGAATTCTTCTCTTGTCCTTCGTATTCGAGTGGGCGGAGTGTGGCGCACCAGTGACGAGTTCCATCCCCGCGTAGAAAGAGCTGCGGACGGTGGAATCTCCTATATGTTGAGTGTTTCGCCCGAAACCGAACTCCGCTGGACCATTCGCCCATCTCCGACCAGTCTCGTCATGACCCTCTCTGGACACGGACCCAGTATTCAGAACATCGAAGCGGTAGAAATGCTTTTTCCTTTTGATCCAAAAGTCACACCCACAAGCATTCTCCCGCAGACCTGGTGTGACGACGGGCACGGAACGCTACCCGCCGTCATCTCGTCCCCCGATTTTGGCCAGATGTTGCTCGACGAGTCGCACCCTGGTGTCAAGGCGAGACTGGAAGGGAATCGCGACAAACAGACTGTCGATCTGATTTTGGAACTCCCACGGGTTCGGACTGGTGACGTATGCACGCTCACCTTGACCCCGGTGCGGTTGGCTCCTCCGAAAGGAATGACCAACACAAGTCTTTGGCGGCAGGTCCGCCGCGGCTGGTTTAATACCTGGCAGCCCAGTTCGCGGTGGGGCGACCAGGACAGACCGTTCAGTGCGCCAGTGGGTATTCTCGCCAACAATGTCATCAGCGACCCTGTAAGTTTTGCCTTGCCCTTTTATGCGGACCAGGCTCTGTGGACTCCTGAAGTTGCCCCTGGAATCTCTGCGATGGACCAGGTCCGGCAATCCATCGACTGGTGGCTGCAATATCGCACAGATCCCATGGGAGAAGTTGTCGGCTATTGGAATTATCGGCATTTTCTCGATGCGAACCCCGGCATTCTCATTTCTTCATGGGACTACGTGGAAGCAACAGGCGATTATGCGTGGCTGAAGGAGCGTATCGAACGGCTGGAGCTTCTGTCCGCATTTCTGGAGCGACGCGATGTGGATAACGACGGTATGGTCGAAGCCACGCAAAGTGGCAACGATAACACTCTTATAGAGCCTGCACGATCATGCTGCTGGTGGGACGCATTGAACTGCGGTCACAAGGATGGCTACACCAACGCCTTGATCTACCGTGCCTGGCGATGCCTGGCAGAGCTCGAAGGAGAGCTAGGCCGGGTACAGCAGCAGACACACATCGCTGAACTGGCTGACCGCCTGAAGGCTGTCTACTTCAAGGCGCTCTACAATCCGGCGACCGGCTGGCTCGCCTGGTGGAAGAGCGCCGATGGACACCTGCACGACTACGCCACGCCGATTGTCAATGGATTGGCCATCGAGTATGGTCTCGTCGAACCAGACGAAGGGCGCAAAATCCTCGGGCAACTATGGAAGAAAATGCAGCAGGTGAACTTTACTCGACTGGATCTTGGACTGCCTTGCACCCTGGTGCCTGTGCGCAGAGCCGACTACCTCCAGCCCAGTGGTCTTGGCGTGCCTCATCGCGAAGATGGAACGGATACCTTTCAAGACTATATGAATGGCGGAATATCAGCAGGTCACACGCTGCACTTCATCATGGCCCATCATATCGTCGGCGAGGCGGAAAAGGGCGACGAAATCTTCCGAGCGATGTTGGACCGGCAAGCCAGAGTGGGGTTTCAAAATGGCGTCCAGAACTCTGCAAACAAGGGAATCGATTGGACCAATTGGGATGGGGAGCCGAAAGGGTACGAGGGGTACCTTGCAGACGTATTCATCTTCATGCAGGCTGCTGTCTTGCGGGAACCTTTATTTCGCGCGCGCTTTTACCGGCCTTTCACAGCGCGACCGAAGATCGACGTGATTCGGCCCCAAACCAGCCAGTGAATGACTTCGCAATGTAGGCCCGTACGATGCGGCTCTTCAAGTTAGCGCCAGATTGTTTGCGGCACACACATGAGGATTGCCACACATCTGGACAGATCCGAATTGGCCCAACAACCGGCAACGATGTTGTATTCGAGACCAAATTCGAGATTTATGGCGGCTCGTTGCTTCCACCAGCGAACGGCTACAGGCAACTATCTCACTGTGCAAGCAAGCAGCCGGTCCACGACACATCAGTTTGTGGTCCAAAGGAAGTACAAACAATATGAAAGCACCTGTTTTCACCGCCGGCTCTCTCCATCGATCCGCTGTCAGAATGCGTCCGAGTGTCCTGATCTTGCTGGGGATATTCGCCGCGCAAGGTAATGCGGCTCCAATTATTGTTTCTCATTTGCGCTGCGAGAATCTCATCGCCCCCTTGGGAATAGATGTCTCCAAACCGCGACTGAGTTGGATCCTCGACTCGGACCACCCCAATGAAAAGCAGACGGCCTACGAGATCGTCGTGGATGACCAGTGGGACTCCGGTCGCATTGACTCCGATCAATCGATCGATGTTGAGTATGGCGGCAAGGGGTTGGCTCCGGCCACCCGTTACGCCTGGAGAGTGCGGGTCTGGGATGCGGAAGGCATTCCTTCAGCCTGGAGCAAACCCGCAACATTCAGCACTGCTTTGAAGCAGTGGTCGGCGAGGTGGATTGGCCGGGATGAATCTGGAGGTAATCGTGAATCGCGACGACTTCCTGCTCGCTATCTGCGTCGGGAATTTGCGGTTACCAAGAAAGTCACACGTGCTACGGCTTATATCTGTGGATTGGGTTTTTTCGATCTCTTTCTGAACGGGGCGAAGGTTTCCCAGGATGTAATGGACCCGGCGTTATCGGATTACGCAAAAGCCGATTACTTCGTGACATTTGACGTAACGGATCGGCTGCGCCACGGTGCCAATGCGATTGGTGTCATTCTTGGCAATGGACGCTTCTACGCCCCCCGGAGAGAGACGCCGCAAACTCCGCCGGCACTCACAGCCACCTACGGCTACCCCAAGCTGCTCCTGCAACTGGAAATCGAGTATGAGGACGGCTCCACGACCAGGGTCATCAGCGACGAAAGCTGGCGGCTGACGACCGAGGGGCCGATCCGAGCCGACAATGAGTACGACGGCGAAGAGTACGACGCGCGAATGGAAATGCCGAACTGGAATCAAGCCGGCTTCGACGATTCAAAGTGGAAGCAGGCGCATGTGGTGGCCGCTCCGGGCGGCGAGTTGAAGGCGCAGATGATCGAGCCGATGCAGGTAACGCAGGTCATCCACCCCGTGGCGATCACCAATCCCTTGCCCGGCACCTATATCGTCGACATGGGACAAAACTTCTACGGGACGGTCCGAATGAAAGCGAGTGGACCCTCCGGGACCCAGGTGCGCATGACCAGCGCCTACAGTCTGAACCCCGACGGAACGCTCAAGACCGCGGACAACCGATCCGCCAGATCCACCGACATTTATACGTTCAAAGGGCAGGGCCTTGAGGAATGGAATCCTCGGTTCAGAGGGCAGGGATTCAGGAGAGTGCAGGTGACCGGTTTCCCTGGCACGCCTTCGGTAGATGATTTCGATGGCCTCGTGATCCAGACGGCTGCGGAACCGGCGGGCGAATTCCAAAGTTCCAACGACCTAGTGAACAGAATCCATCGCGCGGTGTGGTGGACGATGCGGATGTTCCCGCGTTCCGCGCCTCTCGACCCCGATCGCGACGAACGACAGGCGTGGACGGGCGACCCAGCCAAGGATGCGGAGAGCGAAGCCTACAACTTCAATGTCGAGCCTTTTTATTCAAAATGGATGGACGATGTGGAGAGGTCGCAGCGGGCCGATGGTTCGATTCCGGATGTCTCCATGTACTGGACATGGGGTGACGGCGTAGAGTGGCCCAGCGTCTTCACCATTATCCCCGATTGGTTCATTGACTTCTATGACGATCGCCTCGTGGCGGAAACGCACTACGCCGCCATGAAGAGGTGGGTTCTGGCCATGCGGCGGCATGAACTGCCAGACGGCACGCTAGATGCCACCAGCTATGGCGACTGGTGCGATACCTATTCGATTGACGAAAAGGTTCCTGACTTCGGCGCGACGCCTCGTGAATTGGTCTCTAGCGCGTACCAGTACCATAATTACCGCATCATGGAACGGCTGGCGGAATCCATGGACCACGCTGAGGACGAGCGCACTTTTACCGCCTTGGCGGACAAACTTAAATCGGCGTACAACCGCAAATTCCTCGACCCCCGGACGCACACCTACCAGGGAGCGACGCAAACCGGCTACGTCCTGGCTCTGGCCTTCGGACTGGCGCCAGAAGAACAGCGCGACGCCCTTATCGCCAATCTCATCGACGACATCATGGTGAAACGCAGCGGCCATCTGTCGGTTGGTCTAATTGGGATGCAGTGGCTGATGCAGACGCTTACCGAGATTGGGCGACCCGACGTCGCCTGGACCATCGCCACGCAAACCACACGCCCTAGCTGGGGCTATATGCTCTCCAAAGGCGCAACTACCATCTGGGAACGATGGGACTATGATACGCGTGGCCCAGGCATGAACAGCGAGGCGCTGTTGATCCAAGCCGGCAATCTGGACGCATGGTTCTATCAGACGCTGGCCGGCATCCGCCCCGCCGCGCCGGGGTTCAAGAAGATTCTCATCCAGCCGGCGATCGTTGGCGACTTGAAGTGGGTGAAAGCTCATTTCGATTCGCCATATGGCCGGATTACCAGCGATTGGAAGATCGTGGACAACCGGCTGATCATTGACGTCACCATCCCGACCAACACCACCGCAACCATCGTGGTGCCCGGGAAAAAAGGAGGCACACATGAGGTCGGTTCGGGCCACTACCAGTTCTCTTCGCTGGAGCCGAATTTCAAGTGATTGAGTTCCATCAAGTCACAGCTGTCCCTCACCAAATCTCTATCCAGGTGGGACTTGATGTTCACAAGAAGCCATCGACTGAACGTAGTTCAGACGAGAACAGAAGGAACATATTTCTGCGATCATGTTTGTGCTGCAGAGAGCGGCAGACACGGCCCGCGATCGTCAGTGGTGTTCTTAAACTCGTCAAGAAGCCTGGGTCTGAGTGTAGCGTACGAGTCAGTGATGACGTTTGCTGAAGATCGCAACGATCTCGATTAGTTGCATGACATTTTCCGAGGTCGCGAGCGCGGTTTGAAGTTGGCAATGATGAGCGACGGGATCAATGCGGAATTGCGCATATGACGTCGGGAGCGGACAAGCCATGTCGCCTCCCGGTCTTAGGACCTCATACCTTATTATACTTCTGCTGCCAGTAAGACCGCCCCATTTGCAGAGGTCAGATGCAGTGAAGTTCTCTCCAAACTGTCCCTACTCGAAGTCATTTCGGCCAAGTTCGCGCTCCCGATACCGGTAGGCTGGTAGGCTGGTAGGCTTCGAGTTGATAAACCATAACGGCACGACGTTCACCGCCGTGGCCTTTGAGATCGGCTTGGCCATCGCCGTCCAGATTGAGCCGGCGTTTCCAGAGCGCGGTGCGGACGACTTTGCCTTGCCACGCGGTTTCACGTGGAAGGCCCACTTTGACGGACAGAAGTTTCGGCATTGGCTCATTCAATGCAAGCAGCGACGATTGGGTCCGCCATTGCGCCGTTAAGCATGCCGAGCGGCGCGAGCATACATGGGTGAGAGGAATTCAGTCCCGGAACTCGGAACGTGTCCGTCGCAGTTTCCCCCGCCACGTAGAGGCCGTCTCGCATTGCCAAGGGAGGAAGATGAGTAATGATATGATCCCATTTCACGTCGCGACCGAGGCCCAGGCGCTCACGCCAACATTGAGCGAATTCAAGACAAGTATGCCAGTATGCCACCTCGAATGTTGGGTTCCACTGGTGTTCGTGATCGTCGTAATATAGCTCTGCAGCATCGGCAATTGGGGTCCAATTCGATATTGCTCGCGATACTGGTCCCAAACGACAAATGAGGCCATGAACCTGGCTGTTTCAAAGACAACATCCTTGTATCGTTCCAACATTGACGTGCCTGGGTCAGCACGGTAGCACCGTTCCGCGTAGAAGATCGGATGCGGCTGCTGCCAAATTAAAAAGCATTCCAAATAGGTCGGCGCTGGATCGCCTTCCGGCCCTACGCATTTCGGCCACCCGGCTCCTTCATAACCTTGTTTGCTTCGGGGGCGTCCGCTGCCGGCATGGCAGGAGACGGTGGTGCGGCAGTGAGTGCCGATTTGAATGAGCCGCTGAGCGCGGCGGGTGGCTCGTCGGGCATAGTTTGAATAGCGGATACGAACAATAATCGCATTCGCGCCGTCAACATAACGGCCGATCCGATTACTGTGAGTCACCAAGCCATTTCCATGGCTGGGGGCCAAATAATATGACACTGGCTTTTGTGGCGCAGCGCAATGGCAGCGGTCAATACGTGCTGGGAACTTCGATTCAGCCGGGGCAAATCCAGACCGTGGTGGGAATCGGCGAAGCGGGATATTTCGGGGACGGTCGTCCAGCCGCAAACTCCGAAGGCAATTTCCCGACTGGTTTGACGATCGATTCTGCCGGAAATCTGTTTCTTGCCGACGCGCACAACTGGTTTGTTCGAAAGATGATCGGTCAGTAGGTAGATTTCGCGCCGCGTAGAGTTAGCCCGCGGTATACACATACACGATTTCGGAGAACAAAATGCTGTTCATGAAACTCCGTATACCCGTGATTTGCACGATATTCTCAGGCTGTAATGTTGAACATCAGTTCCGTTGCCATGACGTTCACGCGGAAATCAACGCGATTACAACAATGGTGTCTGCTGGAGGAACTGATCCCGTTGCGCTTTTGATTGTGGCTGAGCGTGATCGTTTCACGCCGTGAGGAGGCTGCATGGATTGGATAATGCAGTTTGGGGGGCCATCCGTGGTTGTGGCTTTCCAAAACAAGCCTGATTCGTCCTTCACAATTCACCTTGCACGAGATTTGATGCCGTACTACCCGGAGTAGGCTCCGTTCAATAGACGTGCTGAGTTTTTGCGACTTACTCTCCGGCGTCCGGCCTGAAACCGAGCCGCTTCGCCTCTTCGAGGATTTTTTGGCCCTGATGTAGCTGCTTGACAGAGGGCGTTGAACCGCGAGATGCAATAGGAGTGTAATCTTCTACAGGCGCCGTGCCCATTACCGCATGGAAGATCGAGAGCGCGTCGGGACATTGCGACCAGCGGGTGGAAACATTCGGATCACGGACCTCTGAGGCTGGTTTGCTAGTTCGAACACAGTCGGTAGGCCAGGTATAGCTATCGTCGATGAGATGCCCAAGAATGACCCATGACCACGCAGAGCGGGGAGCGTCTTTTCGCAGCGGCCCACCGAACGGCGTCAACCGAAATTGCTTCGGAGCCGTCTCTTCGCTAATGCCCATACTGGCCAGCGTACGGAGCAGGCAGTAAAGGGCGTCGGCATCCGCTTGACAGGTCTTGGCGAGGAAATCCAGGTCACGCACTTCGTCCCCGAGAACATCGGCGACCCCCAGGCGCGCAGCCGCACAAAGTACAGCGCTGCGACGATAGGCCAATGCCATCTGTACGAGTGCCGCGTACGAGGGCTCATGACCAACACTAGAGCCGGGTTGAGTCATCGGGACACCTCGGTATTCCGGCGCAAGGATACTCTTGCCATGCAGAACTCGCAGTGATTCGGTTTCTCTTCGTTTGAACCTGATTTGCAGTTTCGAGCGCTCGTTTCGATACTAATGTTTGACTCTCCCAGGTTCTTCCCGCAAAGCGGCCGAGTGGTTCGTTGCCTATCTATCGGTGCAGGAGTAGCAGGGATCGATCGAGGCCTGGATCAGCGGAGTATCGGCAAGCCGGGCTCCAATCACCATCCAGCGGATTGCGGGCATGTTGACAAAGGTTGGCGTGCGCACATGCACCCGGCTCGGATTTCTGGAATTCTCTTTCCATGAAACGCTGTACATGACTTCTCCGCGCGGCGCCTCGACGCGGCTGAGGGCGGTTCCAGCCGTGAATGCAATCTTGCCGTCTTCCACATGGAACTCTCCGGGAGGCATCTTAACAAGGGCCTGTCGAAGGATGCGACAGCTCTCAAGAATTTCGAGCGCACGCACTAGCAGGCGAGCGCGTACGTCGCCTGCGTCCTCGACCGGCACCGCGAATTCAAGTTCTGAGTAGGCCGCGTATGGCGCTGCGCGGCGCAGGTCTTGAGGTACGCCGGAGGCTCGTGCCGTTGGACCCACGACTCCGCACGAAATGGCCTTCTCGTGGGTGAGAATTCCAATGCCGGCGCAGCGAGATCGTGCCGTTGTGCTGGTAGTAAAGATGGGAATAACGGTGCGGACCATCTCGCGCTCAAGCTGGTCGACCGCAGCCAGCAAGGCAAGCGGATCCTCGATGTCGCGATTGACTCCGCCGATCCGATTCATCGAATAGTTGACGCGGTTACCTGAAATCGCCTGAAGTAGGTCCATCACCTTTTCGCGCAAGGCAAAGCACGTCATGAACATGGTTTTAAAGCCCATGAGCTTGGCTGCAATGCCAGCCCAGAGCACATGCGAGTGCAGGCGTTCCAACTCCGCCATGACAACACGAATGTAGAGTGCGCGAGGGGGCGGCTTAAGGCCGGTCAACTGCTCCATTGCCTGGCAGAGAGTGAGCGTATGAATGTTTGAGCAGATTCCGCACACACGCTCCATCAGCGCGATCACTTGAATATAGTTGCGGGTTTCGGCAAGATGCTCAATGCCGCGAAAGTTGAAACCAATATGTAGGTTGGCTTCGCACACGGTTTCGCCTTTACAGCTCATGTCCAGCTTGTAAGGCTCCTCCAGAGCTGGGTGGTACGGGCCCATCGGAATGTTGTAACTCATCGAACCTCCTCGCGCAGGTTTACTCCGGGTTTGTCTCCCTGCCGCAGAAGAAGCGGTTCGTACTCGCGCCCCCGGAAGTTGATGGCGAAGCCCTCGTGAATCTCGCGCTCAATCCAGTCGGCGGCCTCGCAAAGATCGTAGATACTTTCGATCGAATCGCCAGAGATATGAAGGGGAAAGCCCACGAGCTGCCCATCGAGATCCCAGTGATACTCAAGTCGAAATCCTTCGTCGTCCGGCAACTGATAAGCCGTGACGGTGACAAAGCGTGCATTCGATGCGTTCATCGTGTGAGCAATATCCCGCACAGTCAATGTGCCGGGATTCAGCCAGTGCGCGCCGCCCTTTTCGACCCAACGCTCGTTGACTCCGAGTTCCTCCGCTATTCTCTCAAGCGCGGTCATTGCACGCCTCCAGTGGAAGGCGCAGGCGATTGACTACCAGCGGACGTCGGGGTCGCTGCAACGGGCTTGGGAGAAGGCGGCTTGCGCGCAATGGTGTATGAGTGCTTCAAACTCCCGATGAATTGATACACAGGAGGACAGGAAGACTCCTGGCCCAGTGCATGCGTCTTGCAGCCTTCCACGCAGCGTCCGCAAAAGGTGCATTGAGCAGGGTCGTAACTCCAGGTGAATTCGGTTTTAGCGCTTGAAAAGGTGATGGCACGGGCCGTACAGCGAAATCGGCACATCGCACAACCGGTGCAAAGTTCCGGATCGAAGCGCACCAGGCCACGATAGTGATCAGTCACCGGGGGGCGAGCGGGAAACCGGAAGGTCATGGCGCCGTGCCACACATTCTCACACAACATCCTCAAAATATTCATGATCGAATCCTCATGAAGAGCGCAGACGAAATGGCCAGGACCGCAAAGACCATGGTGCATTGCCAATAAAAGCGCACCGTTGTATCGATCGCCAGGCGCGCCGTAGCAGCCGCAAGCACGGATAGAAGTATCACGATTCCGAATGAGAGTGCGATGAAGATGGGGGCATCGAGCCACCAGGCTGGGAGATGAGGTAAGGCCAGCGTTGCCACTAGCCCGGTCGCCGCTACCCATTCCAGCCCGTGCGACAGCTGCCACATCGCCAACTCGGGACCGGCGTATTCGGTCAGAGGCCCGGAGTAAATTTCTTGCTCAGCATTGGGTAGAGAAAAGGGATTTATATGCAGTTTGGCGGGAATGCAGGCGAGGATCGCCAACACACCAAGGAAACGCAGCGGCGACGCAGGAAGTTGCGCCAGAGCTTCAAGTCGAAACGTGTGCTGCGACGCTGCGATGGACACGATGGCGAGAAGAAAGACGATGTTGTAGGAAACGGTCAGAACAGCTTCGCGGACTGAGCCTATCTCTCCGAAGAGCGAACGTGAAGAGAATCCCGCTGCAATGATGCAAATGGAAGGGAGTTCAAGCAATGCTAACAAAAGGATCAAGTCCCCCTCGAAGCCGCCGGAAGCCGGCAGCACGGGGAGCATCCCAACCGCCCCCGCCGCAGCCGACACCGCAATCAGCGGCCACGCCTTCATCAGAAGTCCATCAATGCCGCTCCGGGCAGGAGTCGTCTTACCGAGCAGCTTGATGAAATCAAAGAACGGCTGCATAAAAGGAGGACCGATGCGCTGCTGCATAAGAGCAACCGATTTTCGCTCAACCCAGAGGAAGAACCATGCAGCAGGCACGGCAAAAAGGAGTCCCGGAAAGATGAGTAGGCGCGCCAACGCGGTGGTCAGATTCATGTCCGCACCTCATTCGGTTCTGCCTTGGAAGACGATGCTATCGCCGGCTCGACCGCAGGCTTCCTCGCTTCTCTCTCCGCTAATATTTCCGCTGCCTTGGCCACACCTTGCAATATCGCGTCTGGACGGGGCGGGCAGCCGGGGACGAAAACGTCGACAGGGATATGCCGATTGAGCGGACCCACGATCACACGACTGTCGATGAAGACATTGGTCGTCGCCGGGCACGAACCAATGGCGACAACGGCCTTCGGCCCGCACACCTGGTTGTAGACAGTCTCAACGGCTTGTACGGAAGTGTGAGTCACAGGACCGGTGATGCACAGAATATCGGCGTGCCGTGGACTGCCTTCGAGGCATACGCCGAGTTGCTCGGCATCGTAACGAGGAGTCAGGCTTGCGACCAACTCAATGTCGCAACCATTACAACTGCCCGAATTCATGTGGAAGAGCCAGGGACTGCGGCGCCGGCTGTAGCACATCAATCGATTGCAAAGATTCATGGTCCACCCCCAGGCAGCATGTGCAGCGCCTGCGGCCACATCCCGGCAACCAGAAGCAACACCACCAGCGCCACGATTGTAGCCCGCAACAAAAGCGGCTCCCTTACCGACGACTTCAGCATTTGCCGATTTGAGGCTTGCGAATTCTGTGGGGGTGAATCCAGTCCGTTCGCCGGCCCCCACCAGATGCGGGTCAAAGCAAGTACGTAGGCAATCAGCGCGAAAACAGAGGAGAGGATGAATGCCGTCAAGAGCAGAGGCCCGATTTGCAAGGCAGCTTCATAAAGCCTCCAGCGGCCGATGTAGCCGAGAGTGGGCGGAACACCCAACATGGCAAGCATTCCGAACAGGAAGCCAAATGCGCTGAGGGGATAACGAACAGCCAGGCCAGTTGGATGACCATCGAGCGCACCGCCTGCCTCAGGAGCGCTGAGACAGGCGAAGAGCAGCGCCTTGGCCAGGGCATGTGTGGCGGCCGCGGCCAGCGCACCGTTCGCTCCCAGAGCGCTAGCGCATGCGATTCCGAGCAGGAGGAAGCCGACATCCTCGACGGTGGAAAGAACCAGGAGGCGCTTGAGGCTGTGCTGCGAGAGCATTAGAAGCGCTGCAATCAGCGCCGTTGAAGCGGCGATGGCCAGCCACAGTCCTTGGGGCGTAAGCAACGCCGCGGAGCCTTGAGCGATCACGTAGAGTTCGCCGAACGCTGCGATATCGACAACCGCGATGATGAGTCCCAGAAGTAAGGCGGGCAGCTCGTCAGCCACGCCGAGCAGCCAGAAGAAGAGCGGAAATGCAGCCAGTTTGACGCAGACGCTGGTCACGAGCAGGGCCCGCGCCCAATCCGTTTCACCGTGGGCTATCATCAGTTCGCTCAGAGCGAGAGACACAGCAGAGATGATCACCGCCGCGACATAGGCCAGCTTTGCTGGCCGCATCCGCGCATTCATCCAAACCAAGGGAATGGTGAGCAGAGCACCTGACTCCAAGAGACCGAGCCGCAGCCACGAATCGGATACAGCGAGACCAATGACCGCAGACGTGCTGGCCAGAATCATCAGCGGAGCCAGGCGACGCCATGCACTCTGCGCGAAAGCCGCAAGAATTAACGCGCCCGCGGCCACTGAGCTCGCGGCGACCAGCAACGTCGGCATAGGAAGGACAGCGTGCGCCTCACTATTCGCAATCCCCGAGGCGGCGAACCAACGAACGCCTGCAAGTAAAGCTGCCGCTATGACAACGAGGAGGACGGCTGCGTTCTCCTCC
>OBLU010000752.1_pt1 | contig 30455 bp, 24 predicted proteins | sample 1518681 | NCBI WGS metagenome assembly OBLU01 (sample SAMEA3539304, study PRJEB22396) | soil metagenome | biome: tundra; feature: field; material: soil | place: USA | collected 2010-05 | depth 0.15 m
AACCTGGCACGAACAGACGTCCCCATAGTGATAGTGACGGAATGAAATTCTAACCCCACGCAAACAAAGGATCTTGCTCAGCGAGCCGTGGAAGTTGGGTTAGCGCGGCCCAAATCAATTTCGCTTCAAATCGGCAGCGCGATCACAATGACACCTTAAGCGGACGACCGTCGAAGGAAACATTCTTTGCTGCAGTTTCTCCCGCAACGCGAACTTCAATGGGTAGACGTCCATGCCCTGGTGGTCTGCTTCCTTGCGCAAGAGAAAGCAGCAACTGTCGCGTGCCGTTGTTCCATTGCATGTCAATCTGTGTGTAGACTCCGTGGTGAAAGTCGAAACTTTCGCCATCATCCTGGTAAAGACGGAAGGCGCCATTCGCACCGGGGTAGACGATCAGGCTTAAAGGTCCATCAACCTGTTGCCCAGTGTATTGCCGTACTGGATCCATGGGAATAATCGCTCCCTCGCGCACATACACGGGCAAAGTCGCAAGATCGACATCCCGGGTAATTTCTCGGCCGCCTTGATGTTTAGCGTTTGTCCAGAAGTCGTACCAATTCCCGCGCGGCAAATACACGGCTCGTTCAGATGCTGCCTTGACGACGACGGGCGCGATCAAAAGATCTCGGCCGTATAAATACTCGTCTCCACGCGCAACAGCCAAGGGATCATCGGGATAGTGGAGCCACAATGCGCGGATGATCGGCAGTCCGGAATTGCAGGTTTCTTTCACCGCGGAGTAGAGGTACGACATAAGCCGGTAGCGTAGTTCGAGATACTTCCGACAAATTGGTTCAATGGTCGGATTGTGTAACTCCGCTTCGGAGGGATGATAGCCCGGCGTTTCCGGGTACCCGATATCTCCCGTGTCCCAGCCCCAGGGGCGATGGAGTTTCCAGTCGCGACCATGCGATCGAAAGAGTGGGCAGAACGCCGCAAACTGGAACCACCGTGCATAGAGTTCTCCAGTGTACTCAGCGGTGGGAATGAAACCGCCGATGTCGGTACCCCAATAGGGAATGCCGCTCAAGCTCGTATTGATTGCAATCGGAATATGAGTTTGAAGTGTCTCCCATCGAGACTCGACGTCTCCCGACCACAGAAATGCAGCATATCTTTGCATGCCGGCATAGGCATTTCTGTGGAGAGCAAATACCCGCGTGTTGGGTCTGTACATCTGCTGTCCGTCAAAGTACATGCGATTGCGCGCGAGCCTTGATGGGGCATCCAGGCCATCACCCTGGTCGGGCCACCACCCGTCCACACCTAAGTCCATAAGCGATTTGTGGGCAGGCCAGTAGCAGCTGACTTGGCGGTCCGGCGGCCAGTGATGATCAGGTGTTCGACCCGAAGGAAGCGGCGCAGCTGTGCATGAATCGTTCACTGTTCCGGTCAGGCGCTCTCCTTCGAGAACGACATGAAGCACAACTTTGAAGTGATCCCCCTGCAACTGTTGGATCGCCGCAACCGGGTCCGGGAAGGCGCGCTTGTTCCACGTGAATTCGCCATTGTCAGTGTTCCAACCATTGGGACAGAAGCCGCTTCCCAGGTAGATCATGGTGTCGCAAGGCAGCTTTTTCTCTCGAAAGATCTTTGCTTCTTCGAGGATTTCTTCTGGAGTACCAAGCGTGCGGTGAGATTGCTGATAGCCGAGCGACCATAGCGGAGGCATCTCGGCAAATCCAGTGAGGTTCGCGTACTCGCGCAGGATCACGTCAGGCTCCCTGGCCGCGATGACAAACACATCCAATGTCTGCGATGCCTGCTCACTCTCCGGCACCAACCGGCCCTCCTGACCGGCTAGGTCGAAAGCTCCGATAGGCTGGTGAACATACATGCCCCACCCATCTGTTCCTATCAAGAATTGAATCGGGACTCGGGCGCCATGAGTTGCAAGTCGGTAGCCTTCCTGACCGTTCACTGTGACGTCGTGAATGCCGCGACGATCGAACTGGGGGCCACCCTGGCCTAACCCAAGCAGGTGCCCATCTCCGGTGTTGAAGCGAAGCTCCCATGAATCTGGGCCCAGCCCAATTTCCTGCACCAACACGTGTTCAGATCCGTTGACCTGATTTTCGATGCGAATCCGCAACGGATCAGCCAACGCTGTGATGTTCAACTTTCCAGAGCGCAGAGTGCGCGGACCTGAAAGTGAACGGAAGTTCAAAACGGGTCCATCCCATTGCGTCTTTGTCAGCGCCCCATCATCCGGGAGCGGAAGGGGCGAACCTCTCTCGATGGCCTGAACTGTGACGCGCACCGTGTTACGACTGATCGCGCAGACTGTCACTTCTACAGGCTTGGAGGCGATCAAAATTGGTGCCTCTTCTGCAGAGGCAGTTGTTGCGGAGACACATGATAAGGCTCCGGCTGACAGCAGCCCTTTCAGGGCTTCGCGTCGCGTGAAAGTTAGTCTCATCGGTCTATGCCTCGATCGAACGTACGATCAAACAGAATCGCCGGGGTCTCGCGTGCGACGTCGGCCCAGGGGAGAAAACGATTTACCGAACTTGAGAAATATACCTCTGCTTGAAGGGCCGAGTCTACTTTAGAGTGAGCTGAAAGATTGCATCTCTATGCGACGAGCTAGAGCCGCCCCGATCTTTTTTAGTCGTAGATTACTCCGGTCTTTTTCCAGGAATGAAGGAAGCTGGAATGCGCGTCCCGGGCCAAAGCTGAACAAAAATCGGAGAAATCCAGATAGACAATTGCATCGAGACGCAACGGCAATTGCGCCTAATCCGTAGACGGGATGTTGGCTTGACAGTCATCAATCGAAAGGTGTAGAAATTTCGATCGGATGTGGGAAACGTTTTCTATTGCACTGAATCCCTTTAAGACTAAGTTTGAGCGCAAATTCGGAGGCAGTTGTTATGAAAAGAACATGGATGGGAAGCGTACTGCTTCTTGTGAGCCTGATTCTGGGCCCAATGGCCTACGGCCAGTTCAGCGGCTCGATCCAAGGAGTGGTGCAAGACCCAAGTGGCGCAGTCGTACCCAATGCGACACTGACTCTGACCAATGACGCGACTGGAGAGCAGCGAACGGCCACGAGCGACGCCGCCGGTGATTATACGTTTGTGAGCCTCGCTCCCGGTAATTATCACGTGGGCGCTTCTGCTGGAGGATTTTCCAAATCCAGGACTGCGGTCGTGTTGCAGACAGGCCAAACCTTGAACGTACCCGTCAAGCTGGCGTTGGGTGGCGCTGCGGAGACGGTCCAGGTCACAAGCGAAGCGCCAGTTCTGGACACTGCAGATACTCGCGTTCAAGAAACCCTCTCGACACAAACGCTCTCTGACCTGCCGCTCTCCGGACGAAGCATGATCTCTCTGGTGACAATGGCCCCGGGTGTGACCGGGACCGGAATTACGTCCAATGGCAGCCCGGGCTCAGGCAGAGATAACTACTCGACTGAAACGCAGGTTGACTCGAGTGCCAATGGTCAGGGTGCGGTCGGCAACATGTATGTTGTCGATGGCCTTGACGTGACGAGTTCGATTCGTCCGGGCGTGTTGAACCTTACGCCAAACCCTGATTCAATTCAGGAAGCCAGTATCCAGACCAACACCTACAACGTGGATTACGGCCGCGCTAGTTCGGTGGAAATGCTGATGACCACTAAATCAGGCACGGACCACTACCACGGCAATGCGAGCGACTACTTCACGGATCAGGAACTGACTGCGGGTACCGAGTTCACCCACAAGTACGCTCCGTTTCACAGCAACAATATTTCTGCGACTGTCGGCGGCCCGATCGTTCCGAAACACAAATGGGGATATTTCTTCTTCGCCATCGAGCCTTTGCGTGCGTCGGCAGCGGTCTCGAGCAGCATTACGTTTGAGGATCCCGCCTTCACTCAGTTCGCCGCTGCTACTTTCCCGTCTTCCGTCGGCAGCAAGCTGCTGAGCAGCTACCCAGTGACCAGGGTGTCGAACGTTACCGTGACATCCACCGCAGCCAGTCTTTATCCCGCTAACACCAGCGGAACTCCGGTTTGCGGTACTGCGTCGGCTTTCTATCTGCCGTGCTCGACCGCGGTGATCGATTCAGGCAGCTACACGGACACGGACTATCGGAATGGTGTCCAGTACAACTTCCGCATCGACAAGGATTTTGCCCACGACCGGCTCTATGGAAGCTTCTACCGTACAACACTGAACACGAATACGCCGAATGCGCGTACTGCATTTGTCGAGACCAACAAGTTTTACCAATATGCGATTCAGATCAATGAGACGCACACGTTCAATCCCAACACCATCAACGAAGGCGCATTTGCTGCTAACAGGGTGGAAGGTATTCAGCCCGCGACGGGCTTGTTTGAAGTCCCTGTGGTGACTGTGACGGGCATTAGTTCAGGCTTCGGGGATGGTTTCGCCCAAGGTGACTTCATCCAGCACAATTACCACTGGCGCGATGTCCTGACCCATATCATCAAGTCCCATGACATTCGTCTGGGCTATGAAGGTCTATTCGCCGATGACGTCGAAGTGTTCAATGGCCCTTATGATCAGCCCAACTTTCAGTTCAGCAGTCTGCTGGACCTCGCTAGAGACAACGTCTACACCGAGGGCAACGTCGCCTATAACCCTTTGACCGGTCAACAGTCTCAGTACGACTGGAACGCCGCTGGGGTGACGAACGGCGCCTTCATTCAGGATACCTGGAAGCTGAAATCACGCTTAACACTTAACTATGGCGTGCGTTGGGACGACTATGGCAACCCCTATTCCCGCAGCCCCAACACGGCGTTCGGTAACTTCTTTGTGGGTCCTGGTCAGACCCTGCAAGAGCAGATCGCAAACGGAATTGTGGTACGTCATACTCACGCATTGAATCGATCCATCTCAGATGTTTTCAGTCCTCGTGCCGGCGTGGCCTGGGATCTGACCGGAGATGGAAAGTGGGTGATCAAGGGCGGTTCAGGTATCTTCCATAATTGGCCGACGCTCGCCAACCTGCAAGAGGAATTCCGCGGCAACCCACCCGGCAACATCTTCCCAACGTTCTACGGTGGCCAAACTCCCGCGCCTATCTTTGGTTTCGGTAGCTCAAACCAGAAACCGTATAACTTCCCCTATCCCGCTTTGCCCGCGCGTTCACTCAATGCGGCAGGTGGAATCACGGGACTTCAGTTTTCCATCGGCGGCATCGATCCGAACCTTGTCTCACCCGTTGCCTATATCTACTCCACGGGCGTGGAGCATGAGATGGGTACTCATTTCGTAGCTGGACTAACTTATTCAGGTGCAAACGGGCGAAAGCTTCTTTCTGGCGGCGGTCAGGTCTTCAACGTCAGCTATGGCCAGGACATCAACGAACTGCCGGGAGACCTGATCCTGCATAACAGTACGGTGCCGTCACGCCTGAACCCAAACTTCGGAAGCGTGCTTTATACCCAAAATGATCGCGTCTCTAATTACAACGCGCTCATTCTCGCCTTCCAGGGACGCTTCGCGCACGCATTCTTTAACGCCTCGTATACGCATTCTTCTTCGAACGATGATACGCAGGTGTTTCCGAGTTACATCAACCCCCATCAGTGGTATGGGCCTTCAAACTGGAACGCGCCCAATCGCTTTTCGCTGGCCTGGAACTATCAGGTGCCTGACGTGAATCACGACTCAGGATTTCTCGGCCGGACGGCAAGCGGATGGGTTCTAAGCGGCACCACTATCCTGCAGAGTGGCAATCCTTTCAACGTGTCCACTAACGCGCCGTTTGAGCCGCTCACCGATGCAGCGGGGAACTACATCGGATACGCGCCAGGGAGTGGAGACTATAACGCCGACGGGGACAACAACGACTTCCCGAATGTAACTTCTTACCACCAGAGCACTAGCCGTAGCGCGTTCCTGAACGGGGTATTCACTCCATCCACCTTTGCGCAACCGAGTTTCGGATCGGAAGGCAACGAGCAATTCAACCGATTCGTTCAGCCGAATTTCCAGGAGTCGGACATCGCCTTATTGAAGAACACCAAGATAAGAGAATCGGTTGCTCTCCAGTTACGATTCGAGTTTTTCAACATCTTCAACCGAGCCAATCTGACGAACATGGACACCAACCTGCCCGACGCCAACTTTGGTAAAGCGACCGGGCAGCAGGTTCCCCGATTCATTCAGATTGGAGGCAATCTGACTTTCTAAAATCCAACAGCGGTGACCTACCTGCGGCCGATCTCACCGGCCGCAGGTATTCTTTGGACATGATGATTTGTTCATCCACGACGCTTGGGGCGGGAACGGCTATATACCTTTTGGCGTTGGCTTTGAGTTCTCCAGTCCCAGCACAGGCGCCCACGAAACAAGCGGTCTATACATTCCTTCAGGCCCACGAATTTGCGCAGGCAGAGGCGGCCGCACACTCCTCATTGGATGCCTCGCCGAACGACTGCTCCATGCGCACCCTGCTGGGACTGGCGTTGCGAGGTGAAGGGAAGTCGGTTCCCGCCTACGAGGCATTCCGCGCAGCTTCGAAGCTTTGTCCGCAGTCACTGCCGGCACTCGAAGGAGCTGCGGAGATTGCTTACGGGCAACACATGCCCGAAGCGGAGGTTATCCTCCGTCAAATTCTCAGCCTGAACCCGCAGGAGCCCGTCACGCACGCGATGTTGGGCGCACTGGAGGCCAAGGCAGGCAATTGCGAGGCGGCGGTTGAAGACTACGCCAGCGCCGGAGATCTAATTCAACGTAATCCGTCTGCGCTGAGAGAATATGCAGGTTGTTTGACTGCGCTTGAAAGAAGCAGCGAAGCTGTGGCGGCAGCATCAAGGCTCGTGGCGATTGAAGATAAGCAGTCAAATCGAATCTTGCTCGCCAATGCGCAAAGGTCTGCTGGGAAGCGGGAAGAGGCGCTAGCTACGCTGCAACCTCTGATCAACCCTGATTCGCACGATGGCGGAGCCTTGCTGCTTGCTGCCGAAATTGCGGAGGACGGCGGCGACACATCCAAGGCCATTGGTTGGCTTCGCCAGGCCACGCAGGTCTCGCCGGATCTTGTGGATGCCTATCTCTACTTCGTGGAGTTATCGTTCAATCACGGCTCTTATCAAGTGGGAATGGATGTTGTGAATGTTGGCCTGCACCACCTTCCAGGCGATGCCCGCCTCATGGTTGCGAAAGGCGTATTGGAAGTTCAGGTGGGCAAGATGGATGAGGCTCTGGCCGATTTCGAGCAGGCGCATAAGTCTGATCCAAAGTTATCTTTCGCTGAAGATGCCATGGGAATGATGTTCAGCCAGAAAAACGACACATCCGCCGCGCTTGCGATGTTTGAGAGGGAAAGTAAGGCGCATCCCCGTGATCCTCTTCTCCAGTATCTCTATGCGGAAGCGCTGTCGGACGATCCTCAAAACAGCGAGGCGGAAACGGCTAAAGCTGCGCAGGCGGCCCGACGAGCGATTGAACTGGAACCGTCTTATTTGCCGGCACGTGATCTGCTATGCGTCCTGCTGCTGCGACGCGGAGATCTGCACGGAGCAATTGAACAAGCCAACGAGGTCACCAAACGCAATCCCTACGATGAGGTCGTGCTGTATCAGCAGATGTTGGCGGAGCGTAAATTGAACCACACTGAAGCCGCGCGTCAGCTAGCTGTGCGGCTGCAGCAAGCGAAAGCACACAACAAAGCAGAAGGAAGAAAGTATGTCCTGGAGGAAGCCGGGAACTCTAAGGGGCTATTGCCGAGCAGCACGACACAACCATGAAGAAACGATTGAAGTGGTCAACTCAAAACCTGGTCAAGATTCGGAGATGATGGGAATGAAAACTAAAACGCGACGTCAGTTTTTGAAATCCAGTGCGGCACTCGCAGCCGGAACTGCCGTCCTGCAGAGTTCGCGTTTAAATGCGATTGCTCTTCAGAGTTCTTCGGACGCAGCACATCCCGAAGCTACCAAACTGTCTCAGTTTGACTATGCCGATGTGCAGCTTCTCGACGGTCCGATGCGGGAACAGTTTCAACATAATGTTGAGCTCTTCATGAACCTTCCCGACGACAACCTGCTCAAACCATTCCGGCAGCTTGCAGGTCAACCTGCGCCCGGCGATGATATGGGTGGTTGGTACACGCCATCCAGCGAATTCGATCCGCCTAAAAATATGACGGGGTATATTCCCGGCCACAGTTTCGGGCAGTACTTGTCGGGTTTGGCGCGAGCCTACGCCGTTACCGGAGACAAAGAGACGCAGGCTAAAGTACAGCGCCTGGTTGCAGGGTTTGCGCCCACGGTGACGACTAAGTTCTATGACGGCTACTGTATACCCGCTTATACTTTTGACAAGACCAACTGCGGCCTCATCGATGCTCACCAGTTTGCCAACGATCCCCGTGCTCTTGAGGTTTTGAACAAGGCGACCGACGCTGTGCTGCCGTGGCTTCCGGCGAAGGCACTCAATCGTGAAGAGATGATGGCTCGTCCGCACAAAAATATTTCCTTCACGTGGGATGAAACCTACACCTTGCCGGAGAATTTCTACCTCGGTTACAAGCGCGGGGCCGGCGCTCGCTACCGGCAATTAGCACAACGCTTTCTTCAAGACGACACATACTTCGGTCCGCTGTCTGAAAATCGAAATGTGCTTCCAGGCCAGCATGCCTACAGTCATGTGAACGCGCTGAGTTCAGCAATGCAGGCCTATCTCACCGATAACAGCACGATGCACTTCAATGCCGCTCGGAACGGATTCCGTTTTGTGGTTGAGCAGAGTTTTGCCACCGGCGGCTGGGGTCCCGATGAATCCTTCCGCAAGCCGGGGACTGACGAACTCGCCAGCACGCTCCACTCATCGCACAGCAGTTTTGAGACGCCGTGCGGTGCCTACGGCCACTTCAAGATCACGCGTTACCTCATGCGCGTAACGGGGGACAGCACCTACGGCGACAGTATGGAGACGGTGCTGTACAACACGATCCTCGGCGCGAAACGCATCCAATCAGACGGTGTCAGCTTCTATTACGCCGATTACAACGTGGACGGTCACAAATTCTATTACGACCAGAAATGGCCATGTTGCTCCGGGACCTTTCCGCAACTGACTGCCGACTACGGCATTAGCTCGTATTTCAGAGCGCCGAAGGGGATCTACGTAAATCTGTTCGTGCCTTCGCGCGTTACGTGGCGCCAGGGCAACGCTCGCGTCCTGCTCACTCAGGAGACCCAATATCCCAATGTGGGAGAAACTGCGCTTCATCTGAAGATGGACCGGGCGGAGAGGTTCGTCATTGCGCTTCGCGTGCCCGCGTGGGCCGGAAAGCAAACGGCGATTCGCGTCAATGGCAAGCCTTCTGGAAGCGTGGTTCAACCAGGGACTTGGGCAGAGATTGAGCGCGAATGGAAGGATGGAGATCGCGTCGAGTTCGCAATCGATATGCCCCTTCGGCTGTTTCCTTTGGACCCTCAGCACACCAATCAAGTCGCGCTCCTTCACGGTCCAATCGCATTGTTCGCTATTGATCCCGGAAACCGGAGAATGACGCAGAAGCAACTGCTGGAAGCTCAGAGAGTAAGCGCAGCTTCAGCCGATTGGGAGGTTGCCACACAAGGCGGAAAGGTGCTGATGAAGCCGTATACCGCTATTGCGGATGAACACTACAGGCTGTATCAGGAGACCTAGACGGCTACACAACTGCCTCTGCTTTTTAGCTTAAGTTTGGCGGTCGGAACGGCTGCCAAGGGTCATTCTGAACTGGTGATACTTTCGGAAATCGAAGAATGATCGTTCAGAATCCGTGTGACTGAGTGCAAGCGCAAAGCGTAAAGGAGATTGACGGATCGAGCGGTCAATCTCGACGTACTTACATCTTCAACTGAAATCGAATTGCTTGCGATGCGGAGCGTGGGCGTACCAGGTCACGCGCGCGTCACATGCCTTTGCGAATGCGAAACTCGCGTACAACCTCGACAAGATCGCGATGCTGCCCGTCGACTGCCTCGTTCATGGTTCGCATATCGTCGGCGGTAATTCTTCCGGCAAGCGCATTGAGCGCAAGCTGGATCTGCGGCCAGCGCTGCAAAGCTTCATTCCGCACGAGCGGCACAGCCTGGTAGGGCGGGAAATAGCGTTTGTCGTCTTCGAGGGCTGTAAGTCCGAACGCCTGAATCGGTCCGTCTGTGGAGTTGGCGGCGATGATGTCGACCTGGTGAGCATTAAGCGCCCGGTATAGAAGTCCCAGATCCATGGTGCGCGGATCGCCTGAGAATTTCAGACCATACACGCTACTGAGGCCGGGTAGGCCATCGGGCCGCTGTTCGAACTCATAACCTACGCCGAGTTTCCATTGAGGTGCGTACGGTATTGCCTGACTCAGAGTGGTGAGATGTAGTCGACGGGCGTCGTCGCCACGAATCACCATTGCGAATGTGTTTTCAAATCCCAAGGGCTGCCCGACCATAACTTGATAGCGCGATGCGTAGAGATTGCGGACGGTGTTGAAGACGGATTGGGGATCACGATCAAGCGGCTGCTTGAGGATCGCCGTGAGTGCGGTCCCGGTGTACTCCACGTAGGCGTCGATGCGGCCGGCGACCAGCGCCTGCTGGCAGATATAACTGCCGGCAAGATAGAAGCGGCGTTCGACTTTGAGATGGGACTTAGCTTCGATTTCCTGGGCCAGCAGTTCGCCGAGGACCACCTGCTCAGTGAAGTTCTTCGCGCCGATGACAGGATGGTCAGGGCGCGGCGGAGAACAGGCCGTCATGCCGAGGATCGATGACGTAAACAGAAGAAAGACAGCAATCTTAGAATTGCGAAACGTTACATGCCGGTGGACGCGCAACCTGATCATGCGGGAACCTTAAACCATCTTTCGAGCAAGCCGAGCGCCCCGTCGGCAGTGAGCGCCAGCAACGCGGCGGGCACAGCCCCGGCGAGTACCAGGCGGTTATCGACAGAGGCGACTCCACGAAAGATCAGTTCGCCTAATCCGCCTGCGCCCACCGCAGCCGCTATGGTCGCAATGCCAACGCAAGTGACAGTAGCTGTCCTGAGTCCGGCGAGAATGAAGGAAGCAGCTAGAGGCAGTTCCACTTTGAAGAGTCGCTGGCGTCCGGTCAATCCGAGGGCGCGCGCCACCTCAACGACGGCGGGATCAATGCCGCGAATGCCGGCGTAGGTATTGCGTAGGATCGGCAAAAGCGCATAGGCAGTGAGCGCCACGATGGCGATGCGCGCCGCGCGTTCCCCGAGCCATGGCAGCGGTAGTAGAAATCCGAACATGGCGAGCGAAGGAATGGTCTGCAGAATATTGGCCAACGCAATCACCGGCTTTGCCCATCGCGGTGCGCGCGTGAGCCATATGCCTGCGGGGACTGCAATCGCCACTGCAAAGAGCATGGCCGCGCCTGTGAGCCAGAGATGCTCGAGCGTCAATGTCGCAATCTCACCGCCGTATTGCGAAAAGAAGGTGGAACTCATTCGCGAACTCCTGCAGCGGTTCGTTCACCGCGATGGAAGGCACGCACGTAGGCCACAATTTCCGATTCCTGAGATTGCATGAACTCTTCGGGCGTCAGGTTGGCGATCAGCTTTCCCTCGCTAACGAGGACAATGCGTTGTCCAAGATAAAGAGCTTCATCGAGGTCGTGAGTCACCAGCAGCACGGTCTTCTTGAGGGGGGCGAGTAGGGAGCGGAGCATGTCCTGCATTTCGGCGCGGGTCAGTGGATCTAGGGCTCCGAACGGCTCATCCATGAGCAGGATTTTAGGATCGGCGGCGAGAGCCCGGGCCAGGCCAACCCGTTGGCGTTGACCGCCAGAGAGCTGGTGCGGCATGCGGCTTCCGAAGGTTGCAGGGTCCATGCCCACGGCGCGAAGCAGTTCTTGGCTTCGGGTGAGGCGAGCCTCCCGTGATACCCCCGCGGCTTCAAGGACGACGCCGACGTTGCGTTCCACGGTGAAGTGGGGAAACAGCCCTGTTTCCTGAATGACATAACCCATTCCACGGCGGAGCGCAATCAGGTCTGCGTTCTTAACCTCGCGACCCTGGACCAGGACTTCGCCGCCCGTGACCTCGATCATGCGGTTTACCGTACGCAACAATGTCGTCTTCCCGGAGCCGCTGCGGCCGAGTATGGCCGTGGTCGTTCCTTCTTCGACAGTGAGCGAGATACCGTCGAGCAGGACGCGCCCCTGCGGTGTGGTGAAGTTAAGGTTCTGGAACTCGATGGCTGCGGTCATCGTCGGCCTTAGGATGCTTTTCCAGTGTAAGTGGCTTTTGCTCCAAGCAGAAACCGCCAATTTGGCGGCTCATTTGTCGCCAGCGGCCCGGCCCCGTAGAATCAGTGGAAGGTCACTGCCGTAATGGCAATAGGAACCGATGAGCGAACAGGAAACAGGGACAACTCAACAGACGCAGGCGACTTCGCCTGCGTGGATTAGAATCGAGCGGGCGCGTCATCCCCAGCGGCCCTACCCCATGGACTTCATCGAACGGATCTTCACTGATTTCAGCGAGATTCACGGGGATCGCGCCTTTGGCGACGACCACGCTGTGGCTTGTGGCATGGCCCGCCTTGCCGGCGAAGAAGTGCTGGTCATTGGCAACCGTAAGGGCGGCAGCACCAAGGAGCGCGTCAAGCGCAACTTCGGAATGCCTAATCCTGAGGGCTATCGCAAGGCACTGAGGGCAATGCGGATCGCCGAAAAGTATTCGCGGCCCGTGATCAGCTTTATCGATCTGCCCGGCGCTTACCCCGGTCTTGGGGCTGAGGAGCGCGGACAGGCTGAAGCGATTGCGCGCAACATTTTGGAGATGTCGCGGCTTCGGGTGCCGACTATTTCGGTTATCAGCGGGGAAGGCGGATCGGGCGGCGCCTTGGCTTTGGCGGTCAGTGATCGAGTGCTTATTCTTGAGAATGCTTTGTACTTCGTGATCACGCCAGAATCCTGCGCGGCGATCATGTGGCGGGACGCTTCGTTCAAGCAGCAGGCGGCCGAGGCCATGCGGATCTCGGCGCCGGAAGTCGCCAATCTCGGCTGTGTCGACGAGATCATTTCTGAGCCCGCTGACGGAGCGCACACCGATCACGAGGCTGGTGCAGGCTTGTTAGGTATGGCGCTTCAGAAGCACCTGGCCGAGCTCAAGGCCATGTCGGTGGACGACATGGTGGCTGCACGCCAAAAGAAGTTCCGCAACATCGCTCAGTTTTATACGGAAGGTTAGCTCGTTGTCTTATTGTCCGGCGAAGCAGATCAACAATATTGGCTTCTCGCCTGATGGGCGCGGGTTGACACACCCTTGTGAGTTGAACGCGGCGAGGTGCCTATGACGGCGACCAACGCTGCAAACGGCCGGGTGCGAGCTTACGGCCATTTCATCATTGCCATCTTCTACTACTTCCTGGCGCGGATTATCGCGCGGCATGGGGCCATCGGGCTGTCGAGTGAACAGTGGTCCCCGGTGGTCGAGCAGACCATGCTGGTGTTCCTGCTCCTCCTGGGATACGCCGGACTGGGGTTTACCCTCAACCGGCAGGTACATCCGCTTACGGCGCAAGGGCTTCCGCACCGCGATGGGTGGTCAAGGGAGGTGGGCAACGGGGTCGCATTCGGCTGGGCTATGGCGTTGGCCTGCGTGATCGCACTTGCGGTGGGCGGCGGAATTGCTATCCGCCTCTCTACCCAGCCTTCCTCCTGGGTCTGGCTGGCTGTGGACCTGGTGTTCTTTGCGCTGGCCGCGCTGGCAGAAGAGATTGCATTCCGGGGTTACGCCTTCCAGCGATTTGCGCAGGCTTTAGGATCGGCGGGAGCAACGATCGGCTTTGCAGCTTTCTACGCTTTCATGCAAGCTATGCAGCCCGGGACGTCGCGCGCCAGCATTGCCGTTTCAATCGCATTCAGTCTGCTTTTGACAACAGCCTATTTGCGCACACGCGCCCTTTGGCTCAGCTGGGGTCTGAACTTTGGCTGGAAGGCCAGTCGGGCTCTCATATTCGGGCTGGCTGTTAGTGGCATCAACATCCACTCCCCAGTCATTCAAGGCGACCCGATGGGATCTTTCTGGCTAACTGGCGGGGGATACGGTCTCGATGCCAGTTGGCTTGCCTTCTTCGTGATCCTGGCGGGGTTTCCGTTCCTGTTTCGAGTCACCCGCGATCTGAACTTCCGCTACAACGCCCCTGAATTCATTCCTGCGGGAATCCCCGTGGATCTTGATGCGGCCGCGCGACGCCAGCACGAATCAGCGATGGGGCCGACGGAGCCAAGCGCCCCCACCTTGGTGCAGATTGTGCCGCTACCGTCAGGATCGCCTCAGAATTCAGCTCCTCAGGCTCCTCCGACCATCTCAGGCAACGATTTGCCGTAGACGCGACTCCCACTCAGTACCAGGCAGAGCCAGCTGGAATTCTGTTGTTGCCTTCTCGGTCCAAATTTGACCTTTGTTAGTGATAAGGTCTACTGTCTGCGCCATACTGAATACAGCCATGGGAGGGTCCCCATGAAGACGTTTCGTTCAGATCATCGGTCATCGATAAGCTTCCAAAGAACAGCTTCCGTCACGTTGCCAACACGGCTGCGGCGCATTTCTGTTCTGTGTTCTTTGGTTGGCGTAGCGACCTTATCCTGCGTCTCTCAGGTCATAACCATTGACTCTCATGGCAACGCAGTTTCGGGCAATTCTAAAAACTCGGCCTATGTCGACCGTCGTTTCGCTCAGATTGAGCCCACCCATGTCGCGCTCGATCACTCCGAACTCGACCCTAAGACTCGGCTGGAAGTCATTCGCGTGATGCAGTCCGAACAGGGTTTCGCAATGCGTCCGTTTCCCAAGGGGCATAGGGGATTGACGCTGATCGCCAATGGCAAGCTCGAGCCTGCGGGGGAAGCATATGTTTCGCAAATCACGGCCGAGGGGACTTCAGCCAAGCCGGGCGACCGCGTCGTCCTGACCGATATCAAGATCGACCGATCCAAGATCATCTTCGATCTAAATGGCGGCCCCGACCGCAAGCATCGCTTTCTCCGCCATGTGCAGCTCGGTACAGGGCCAAATATGAATCCGGCGATTCAGGGTGATGATCCAGACCCGGTGGGAGCGCGCTTGACGCTGGAATTTCAGGGACACATTCCGGAGCTCACTGGGACGCAGATCAAAGCCCTGCTGGCCCCGCTGATCTCCTTTGACGTGAAGACGCCTGTCCAAGCATTTACAGATACCCTTCCTCCTGCGCTCAAAAAGGCCATTCTCGACCACAAGGTCATGGTCGGGATGAGCATCGACATGGTTCTCTTTGCCAAGGGCCAGCCGCAGAAAAAGACCCGCGAAATGGACGGCCAGATGCCGTTTGAAGAGTGGATTTATGGCCAACCGCCCAAAGATGTGGAGTTTGTCCGCATCAACGGAAACCGCGTCATTCGCCTTGAGATCGCGAAAGTCGGTGAATCGCCGCAGATCTTTACCCAGAACGAGGTGGAAGGGCTGATGCGCACCGATGGCACCCCATTGGCACCGTCGAGCACGCGCACGATCGCGTTAGGGGATGCGGAGCGCGATCCGAATAAACAGGCTGCGGCTACGCCGCCCAGTATCCGCAATCCTGGGGAGACCCTGCCCTTAGACGATCACACGGGGGCCATGAAGCCTGTGCGTTTCCCCAAAGCCAAACCTGATGATTCGTCCGGTGCTGATCCGACTCAGGCTGCGCCTTCACCAGCACCGACGAAACCAGCTGCTACGCAGATCGATTCACCGGATGACGCGCACCCAGCACCCGCTCCCGCGCCGCCACCCCAACTCAACCTGCTGAACCCTGCGTTGATGTAGACTTAAGGGAGCGAGTCCCGCTCCCCTTAAGTGCATTTATTGCGTCGAGAGAAGAGCTGCGGTCCGCGCCGTTGAAGCCGCGAGCACGTCCCGTGCACGCGCGTGCAGAGACACCCCAAAGAAGGAGAATCACCACCCGATGGCCAAGATTGCAAAAACCGGCGACCGCGCCAAAGTCATGGATACAACGAAGTCGACAGAGTGTCCCAAGTGCAGTAAGCCGACGCGCATTGTTAAGCGTGTCAAGGACCGCGAGCGCGGCGTACCCGGCGGGGTCTATATCTCGTGTTCTGCGTGTGACTTCTACGAAAAACTTTAAGTAATGGATGCAGTTCTGAGAACAAGCAAAAGCCTGGAAATTCTCCGGGCTTTTGCTTTTGCGAATTAGCCACTTAGTGCCGAGGCCATATCCTTCAGAATTGCCTCGGCAGCTTTGGCTGGATCGGAAGCTTGCGTGATTGGCCTACCGACGACCAGGTAGCTTGCCCCCGAGCGGAGAGCCTCTACAGGACCCGCCACGCGCTTCTGGTCGCCAACTTCGCTGCCGGAAGGGCGGATGCCTGGAATCACGAGAACTCCCTCCGGACCGGTCAGCTTTCGCAGCGCACTCACCTCCTGCGGGGAGCAGACAAATCCACGGAAGCCTGCTTCCAGACCCATCCGGGCCAGCAATTCAACTTGTGCCGAAGGTTCGCGCTCCAAACCGATGGCATGAGTCTGATCGGAATCCATGCTCGTAAGGACGGTAACGGCGAGCAGTTGAGGCGGGTTGGCGACTCCGGCAAGTGCCTCGCAGGCCGCGCTCAAAATCGCAGGTCCACCCGCGGCATGAACTGTCATCATCCGCACCCCGAGTGCTGCGGCCGAGCGTACCGCGCCGGCTACCGTGTTAGGGATGTCGTGGAATTTAAGGTCCAGAAAGATCGAGTACCCGTTGCTCAAGAGAGGTTCCAGTACAGCGGGCCCCGCGGCTACGAAAAGCTCCAGGCCGACCTTGAACCAGGAGCAAGTTCCCTCGAGCCTGGACACAAGACTGGACGCGGCCGCTAGGTCCGGCACATCGAGAGCAACAATCAGGCGTTGGCGTGCACGTTCCAACGGATCGAGCGTCCGCTGGGGCATCGTCGCGAGGTTGGGGATCGCAGGTTCAGCAATAGGCATGATTCGATCGTAGGCCAGATTCCGTTTGCGCGCATCAAGTGGTTCGAAGGAGTTCACTCACTGTAAATAGGCTCCTAAGATATCAAACGGGAAAAACGATTTCGGCGTCATCGATCGGCGAATCGCGTCCAATGATGGAGAATCGAAAGGTCGGACTAAAGTACCTGTAAATTGACCAAGGGGGATCGGTTGAGATTGAGTTCACGGTGGGGCTGGATGCGCATTGCGGCACTTGCAGCCATGGTGCTTGGCCCAGCGTGTTTCGGCCAGGCCCCCGACGTTCACACCAATCCGCTGAATCGCGATCCGCTGGTCCGCGAAGCCTTCGATCGCTTCTACCTGCTTGACTACCCGGGAGCTGTCGAACGGCTGGAACGATTCCACGGCGCTCATCCAGGGGACCCGCAAGCGTCGGCGCTGCTGCTGGACGCACTGGTATTTCAGGAACTTTACCGCCTCGATCTGCTGGATACCACGTTCTATGCGAATGACGGGTTCCTGACCGGCCGTCACGCCACCGTGGAAGATCCGAAAACGCGGGACCGTATTCTAGGCCTGGCTGACGAAGCGATCCGCGAGGCTGACTGGCGGATCAACAAGAATTCAAGTGACATTGACGCACTCTATGCGCGTGGCTGGGCCCGAAGTTTGAAGTGCGCGTACCTGGCGATGGTGGAGCGCAGCTACGGTGCCGGTTTTCGCCTCGCCATCAGGGCCAAAGACGATCATGTTCGCGTGCTGCAGCTCGATCCCAAGTACGTGGATGCGAAGCTCGTGATCGGGGTGTATGAGTATGTGGTTGGGGCGTTGCCAACTCCGTTCAAGTTCTTGATCGGGTTCATGGGAATGAGCGGCTCCAAGGCGCGCGGACTCGAAATGCTGCGAGATGACGGCAATCGCGGGTTCACGACCAACATCGAAGCCCGCACGGTGAGCTCGCTGTTCTTGCGCCGCGAAGCGAAATACAAGGACGCCATCCAGGTGGTGCGCAGCCTCAAGGATCAGTTTCCCCGTAATTACTTGTTCTGCCTCGAAGAGGCGAACCTGCGCAAGGATGCGGGCGAGGGCATGGGTGCGGTCCAGGCATATCGGGACATCCTGACGAATAGCGAAAAGCCGGGTTATTTTGTATCTGCGCGGCTGGAACTGGCTTACTTCGGTCTGGGAGACGCATTGCGCGGACAACGACTAAATGCAGAGGCGGCGCTAGCGTTTGAGCAGGCTGCAATGACAGCGAATGTGAGTCCTGAACTCAAGATTCGGTCGCTGCTTGCGGCCGGGCAGTGTCACGACCTGAAGGGTGAACGGAATCTCGCGGTGAAGGATTACCAGCAGGCAATTGATGCGGGTCCGAATACAAGCCGCGCCGATTCGGCTCGGAAATACTTGAGGAACCCGTACCAAGGGACGTAGGAAGTCAGGTCCGGAATAAAGCGGAAACGCGTTAAGCGTGCGGCACTGAAGACCGTCTTCTAATTTAAGAAGAAACCATGCAGGGAACTGCTGACGCGGGAGTTCCGTATGACTTGGTGGATTTACGGTAGTTCGGAGGAGATTCACATGGCCGTCTTTTGTCATCGCTGTGGAACCGGTTTGCCGGCGACCGCGCGGTTCTGCTCCAACTGTGGCACGGTCGTTTCAGTGTCCGCACCTATGCCCGGACGCCCGCTGGTCCGTCCGCATGTTGGCCGGACGATTGCGGGTGTCTGCCTGGGGCTGGCGCAGGCCAACGGCTGGGACGTGGCAGTGGTCCGCATCATCACCGTGGTCGGCTTCTTTTTCTCCGGCGGCCTCGTAGCCGTAGCCTACCTGGCAGGATGGAGCGGAATTCCAGAAGAGCCCATCGGCCAGCCGGGAGCGTATCCTCCAGGTATATGAATGGCTCGTACTTCTCGGATGGAACGCGGCTTACTTTTCGTGATACCGGTGCAGGCCTTCCGTTAGTTTTTCTCCACCCAACGCCTCTTGACCACGATTATTGGCGTCCGCTTGTGGACGATCTTGCAGGCGTGCGCGCCATCGTTCCGGACTTGCGCGGTCACGGTGGTTCGGAGCTCGGGCGACTGCCGATCGGCGGATTCGCACGAGTGGCGGACGCGCCGGTTCTTAACGTAGCCCAACTAGCTGCGGACGTACTTGCCCTGCTGGACCACCTGGACGTGCGGGAAGCCCTTTTTGCAGGCTGTTCCATCGGCGGCTATGTGCTGCTGGAACTTTGGCGGCAGGCGCCCCAGCGGATGCAGGGGTTGGCGTTCGTCTGCTCCAAGCCACAGGCCGACACGGAGGAGGGCCGCGCCAAGCGCGCAGACACTATTGCGAAGGCACTCAGTGGAGGAGTGGGTCCGATTTTCGATGGCATGGCGCAATCTCTCATTGGATCGACCGCGCGTCAGCGCCATCCGCAGATTGTTGGAGAGGTTCGCAAACGCATGACTCTCTCGCTTGATGCGTTGATCGCGGTGCAGGCAGGGTTGGCGGTGCGGCCCGATTCAATAGCCACCGTTGCCACGATTCAGGCGCCAGTGATGGCAATCGCGGGGGGAGAAGATTCTGCAGTGAGCGCGGCCGAGATGGAAGAGTTCCATGCTGCGCCCGGCGGTTGCGAATTTCATCTTCTGCCCGATGCGGGGCACTTCGCGGCCTATGAACAGCCGCAGAAAGTTGCCACATTGTTGGCCGAATGGCTTCGCCAGCCCGACGTTTAAGCTGCGGCCAGTCACGAGTTGTCTGCCGGCGAGGGGTGATGTTGTAGGCTCGAAAGAACGTCATTCTTAACGGAAGCCCTCTTGACTGCTGCGACCATTTCATCGTCTCGCCCCTTTCATCATCCTCACCCCGCTAGTGCGCTCCACTGTGGCAAAGTTTCCCTTGAAAAAATGGCGCGACAATACGGAACGCCGCTGTATGTTTACTCGGCCGACCAGATCGTTGAGCGGCTGGCGATGTTTCAGCAGGCTCTCGCCAGCCGTGATCACCTTGTCTGCTATGCAGTCAAGGCGAACTCAGCACTTGCGATTCTCAAGTTATTGGCGGATAAAGGCGCGGGCTTCGACATTGTCTCGGGTGGTGAATTGGAGCGGGTTCGGGCCGCGGCACCGGATGCTGTCGACCGCGTGGTGTTCTCCGGTGTCGGCAAAACCACCGAAGAGATAGATCTCGCCCTCAAGGCCGGGATCCTCGAATTCAACGTGGAAAGCGAAGCGGAGCTGGAACTGCTTGCGGCGCGCGCCAAGAAACTCAAGGTCAAGATGCGCTTTGCACTGCGCGTCAATCCTGACGTATTTGCGGAAACTCATCCTTACATTTCGACTGGTCTGCGTGAACACAAATTTGGTATCGACATTCGCCGTGCTGCCGCCCTCTATCGAAGCGTGGCCGGCGACCGCTGGCTTCAGGCACACGGAGTCAGCGTCCATATAGGATCCCAGATTCGCTCAGCCGATCCATTTGGCGCGGCGTTGGAACGAGTCAATAAGCTGGTACGACAATTGAACCGCGAGGGCATCGAAATCAGTTCGATTGATGCGGGTGGTGGATTGGGAATCGACTACCATTCAGGGGCCTTTGACCCTGCAGCCCGAGTGCGCGAGTATGCTGCTGCGCTTGAGACAGCGCTGGAAGGATTCAGGGGAAGGCTTCTCCTGGAACCAGGACGTTTCCTCGTCGCTCAGGCAGGCGCGTTAGTAGCGAAGGTTTTGCAGGTGAAGCAAAATGGCCGCAAGACCTTTGTGATTACGGACGCCGCAATGAATGACCTGATTCGCCCCGCCTTGTACCAGGCGTATCACGAGATTGTGCCGGTGCGCCGCAAGGCTGGAAGATCAAGGACAGTGGACGTGGTGGGGCCGGTGTGCGAGACGGGTGACTTTTTCGCGCGTGATCGCAAGCTTGCTTCAGTCGAGCCTGGCGATCTTATAGCGCTTCTCGATGCCGGAGCTTATGGGATGGCGCAGAGTTCCAACTACAACACGCGCTTGCGGCCGGCTGAGGTGCTTGTGCAGGGAAGCAAAGCACGACTCACACGCCGTCGCGAAACCATTGCTGATCTGCTCGCTCCGGAGCTAATTGCGGAATAATGTCAGTGGGAAGCGAATGGAAGCGCCTCACTTCAGACCTAGAAGCCTGCGGCAGACCCCGAACCCATCGACGAGTGTAGCGCGCACTAGCGCATTATCCGTCAGGTTTTTACAACATGCAAGTGGGTTACTGCAGTGATGACCAACACCGTGTTTCACTTCACCGTGCCGTAATCTAAGCGAGTTCTTGTACTTGATTCAGTGACACTAATCCGTCTCTAGGCACCGGTGGCGAAGTGGATAACGCATTGGCTTTGCAAAGCTAATATTCGGGGGTTCGAATCCCCTCCCGGTGCTCCATCCTTCTTATAATGGTTCAGCTCCATTTCGTAATACGACGAAATCACGCATACGCACTATTGCGCGCGGAAGTCCCGACTTAAAGCGGCGGAATTAACATTTTCGGCGACTGCTCCGCTTACGATCAGTGCCGTCCATAAAAGAGAACGTAGAATCCATCTACTATGTTCCAGCGATCTGAAGTCTCGCCAATTAACAGAATCGTCGGGTGAATATATACCCATGCAAGGTTTAGTATCAAGTGCCTTACGCGTATCCTTGTGACTGCGTTAAACGGTACTCCCGACGGTCTGGGCTCTCCTTCTTGCCTGACAACGCGATTCCGAACGAAGCAACTTTGCAGCTGTCCAGTCTGCAGGAGTCAATTCCGCCGCTTGGATCGCGAGGTGCAAAAAAGATGATCGGCAATCCGAGTTTGCCGATCATCCTTCTCTACTAGCGACTATTCTTCAGGTCAGCGTAACTCATGCTGAGTTACTTGGGCACAACAATCAATCCCTTCAAACCATATCCGGCCCCTACGCTATAAGGTGAACCCGAGACAGCGCTGATGCTGGTTGGGGTCACGTTGTAGACGTACAGCTTTTGCGCCGAATAGCTGAGTGCGTACAGGTGATTGTTGTTATCCCAACCTAGTTGATCGATCGTGGTTGTGGGCAACAGCACTGCGCTGTAGGAAGTTAGCGGGGAGGCTCCGTTGAAATGGAAAATCTGGATTCCCATGCCGCCAAGGGCAATAAGCTTGCCCGAAGGGGACATCTTCATGCCAGTAATTCTGGTGAGCGACGGAGTCGGCATGTTCGTGTAGCTGTTCGTCGAGACAATGCTTCCGGTTGAGGTGTTAATCGTGTAGCTGGCTAACTGCGGCGTTGAAGTCACGGGACAGATGCATCCAGAGGGGTTCGAAGCCTGATATAGGAGCGCCGCCAGATGGTTCGAAGGATCTGCCTGCGCTAGAAGCGGAAACCAACCTCCGGGGGTGAAAGACTCACCGCCGAAATAGCCTGGCCTTCCGACGGGATCCGTCTCCTGGAACTTAGCGTTGATTTCCAGCACACCGTTCGAGGCACGAGAAAACGTAGAGAACAGGTTGTAATTGAGCGCAACACCATCCCACTCTTGAAACGTGCCGTAAGCGAAATTGTCATTGCTGCTGATGGTGGGGACGGTACTCGGCTCAGCCCATCCGTTGATGAAATCACTATATTCCACGTCACCCAGAAACGTGAGGGAGCCATTCGACCCTATCTGGTAGGACTGCCAAGCCGCACAGTTCGTTTGGTCAGGGTTGATATACGTGAAGAGTGAAACGTACAGGTATTTGCCAGAGTGGTCGAGTACTGAACCATTGCCCGTGGTGGCTCCGCATGATCCGCCGCCATAGCTTTGAGTATTAATCTGCGAAACCTGCGAACCCACGGCTCCGTTGGAGCCGACGCTGTAAGTGTGAAGATAGTTAGTTCCAACGCTGATCAAGTATTTGCCGTTGATACCTTCCATCTGACCTGTGGTTGCAAATGGCGATCCTTTAACCAAGGTAAGTTGTCCAGCAGCGGTCGCATCATAGACGCTTACGCCATTGGTCGTCTGGACGTACACATAGGCTGTGGCTGGAGCAGAGGCTGCTTCAGCAATTGGGGCACAAGTGAAAGCGAGTCCCGACGCAAACACGGCGAGGCTGAACGCGGTTGTCTTACGCGTCTTCATGTAATTCATGTGTCATTCCCCCGAAAGACTTACTCTGCGAAACTTCGATGCTGGATCGAACTTACTTGTTGCCGTTGGCCGAGGGGGTGGGCCCAGTTACTTACTCAAGTGTATGCCGCAGGACTCGACTTGGGAAGTCGACGATTGTTAAAGCTCTCCCACATACAGAGTTAAGACCGGAGACTTAAGCCGGTTCATGTTGTCTTAATACCGGTACTGAAACTCTCCCCAGTGCCAGGCCGTCCTGATAACGTGATTCCGGAGGATTTTCTGATGCATTTTAGTAAGCAGAAGAAGAAGTGTGCCCTGGCGGCCGCGGGACTTGTCCTTGGGCTGACAGTGGCTGCTCATGCAGACCCGCTCTCGGTCAAGACGGCACAAGGTAAAGTTCATGGAACGTCTATCAACAACGGCAAGGTCCGCGCATTTCTCGGCTTGCCCTATGCCGCGCCACCTACTGGTGACTTGCGCTGGAAGGCTCCGCAGACGCCGGCCAAGTGGAAGGGTGACCGGGACGCCACGAAGTATGGCGCCCACTGTGCTCAAGGTCGCGTTTTCGACGATATGGTGTTCCAGGATAATGGAGCCAGCGAAGATTGTCTTTTCCTGAACGTCTATACACCGGTCGACGCAAGCGACAAGAGCAAGCTTCCCGTGATGTTCTGGATTCATGGTGGCGGCTATTCGGGTGGCGGCAGCAACGAACCACGGCACAACGGCGACTTCCTCCCGTTGAAAGGCGTAGTGCTGGTAACGATCAACTACCGCTTGGGCGTGTTCGGTTTTCTCGCCACCTCGGATCTGGCTAAGGTAGCGAACGGTTCAGCGGGGAACTATGGCCTCATGGACATGGTATCTGCCCTGCAATGGGTAAAGGAGAACATTGCTCAGTTTGGTGGCGATCCGCAGAACGTGACCATCTTTGGGGAAAGCGCCGGTTCGTTCGCCGTCAGTACACTGATGGCCTCGCCGATGGCCAAAGGACTATTTCAGAAAGCGATTGGGGAAAGCGGCGGCGCAGTTGGTCGCGGCGTCTTGAACACCGACACACTCGCCGAACGCGAAGTGAAAGACGCGGAATGGGTCGCGAGTACCGGAGCTGCCTCACTGGCCGCTCTGCGGGCGATGCCCACTCAGGCGATTCTTGATGCGGTTACAAAGAAGCAGGGAACCTCGTTTCCGCCCGACATCGACGGCAAAGTGCTTACCGAACCCGTTGATGACACGTACGCCGCAGGGAAGCAGGCACACGTACCTTTGATTGCAGGTTGGAACAGCGACGAGGGAAGCTTTTTCGCCACGCACGGCATGACCGCGGATCAATGGAAGACGATGGCACAGGGACTCTTCAAGGAGCGGACTGAGGAATTTCTAAAGCTCTATCCAGGAGATACCGACGCGCAGGCATTGCGGTCGGCAATCGACTATGGAAGTGATGCTTTCATCGCTCTCGGAACATGGCGCTGGCTTGAGGCGCATCGCATGACTGGGGATTCCCCCGTCTATCGTTATCATTTTGAACTTGCGGCGCTGCCCAGTAAATTCCATCCTGGGACGTTTGCATTTCACTCGGATGACATCGAGTATGTCTTCGGCACTCTCGACACTCGTCCCGGAGAAACGGTGCGACCTGAAGATCGCAAACTGAGCGACGAGATAATGACCTACTGGACGAACTTCGCGAAGACCGGCGATCCCAACGGCGGAGACCTGCCCAAATGGCCCAAATACAACGACGAGGGATACCCCCTAATTCACCTCAATACCGAGATCACCTCGGGACCGGATGCGCTCCGTCCGCGCTACGAATTTCTCTTGGCTGGAATGCCGCCGCTGCATTTCTAGAGGAGATGGTTCACAGCAAATTTAAGGGCCGCTCGAGGGCGGCCCGTTGATTTGATTTGGAATTCCGTGTTGGCCAGATTTCTACTGGTTTACGCCGGCTGCCGCCGCGAATCCTGCGGCCTGCGCCTGGGGAATATTATTTGCTGGGGCTGGTGCTGCAAAGGAGGAATCCTTGGCGTTGATCGCTGTCGAGTAATCGGGGCCAAGTCCCAGCTTTTTCAGTGCGCGCGAATCTGGAGTGATCCGAGTTTGCCAGCCTTGGTCGCTCTGATACTTCTGCATGGCCGCGGCTGTGCTGGCATCCCAGTTGCCGTTGGCTTCGCCAGTCAGGTAGTGCTCACGGATCAAAGCCTGCTGAATTTCGGTAACGCGGCTGGATTCTATGATCTGTTGGCCATGTAATTTGTGCGACTTAGAGGCCAACTTTCGCGACGCAACCGCTTTGTGGGAGCTACGGCCATGAGCGCTGGTAGAGGCGCGATGTACACGCGTGGCAAAAGCTGGGGCGACTATGAGAGCCACACCGAGTAAGATCGCCAATTTTGATCGAATCGAACGCACGCAGACTAATCCTCCTGCTGGGAAGTTAATGCAGGGCCGTTCCGTAGAAGTGTACCGGAAGTCCCCAAAATGAACTACGAAATATGTTGGGGTACTACGGAATGTTGAGGTACTACGGGGTACATCCTCACAAGGCCCAAAATGGGACGATGTGGCGAACGCAATGTTCTGCATTCGCCACCCACCTAAACTACTGCAAAGTCCCTCCGATGTAGTTGATACCATCGTTGGGCCGGCGCGGATCGATGATTTCGAACACAACGTCATCGCCGGTCTTCAGTTTGCTGACCACAGCGTCAAATTGTTCCTTGGTGCCGGTAGCCTGCTTGTTGATGCGGATGATCACTAATCCAGGTTCCAGCCCCTGCAGGTCAGCGAACGATCCGGACCGAACAGACTGCACAACTACACCTGGATTGTGTAACTTAGCTGACATCTGAGGTGTAACGTCGTGAACCACGACGCCTAGTTTCGCCTCGCCGGGATTGCCCTGCTCGTCCGGCGCAGCGCTTGCCTGCTGCGGACCCTGATCAGCGAAAACCTTGTCGCGATCGCCGATGGTCACGGTCGCGTCCTGGGTCTTGCCATCGCGCACGAAGCCTAGGCGGATGGTTGAGCCGGGCCGGCGGCTGGCTATTTCATTCACCAGATCGTCTCCGTCCTGAATCGGACGTCCGTCAATGGTCGTGATGATGTCGCCAGGCTTGATTCCAGCCTTGTCGGAAGGTCCATTGGGCTGAACCTGTTGAACCAGAACGCCATTTTTGAAGCCGTAGACACGGTTGACCGCGCCCGATAAGCCTTGACGGAACTGGATGCCAATGGAGCCGCGAACCACTTTATGGCTGGGGCTGATGAGGTCGTTGTAGACTTCGACGACCGAATTTGACGGCATCGCAAATCCGATGCCCTGATAACCGCCGGATTCGGTGATGATGGCAGTGTTTACGCCGATCACTTCGCCGTTCATGTTGAGCAGCGGTCCACCGGAGTTGCCGGGATTGATGGCTGCGTCCGTCTGGATGAAGTGCTGGAATTGTCCGGCAACGCCCTTTTCGACGGTACGGTTCTTGGCGGAGATAATTCCTGCGGTTACTGTTTGGGAGTAGGAGAAGGGGCTGCCAATGGCTTCAACCCAATCACCCACCTGGGTCGAATCGGAATTGCCCAATTTAGCGGTCGGCAAAGGGGTGCTGGCTTCAATCTTGATGACTGCCAGGTCAGTAGCCTTGTCGATGCCAATTACGCGTGCGGGGCGTCCGAGGTCTTGGCTGTCAGGGTCGGTAGAAAGTTTGACGAATATCTTGTCGGCTTTATCGACCACGTGATTGTTGGTAATGATGTAACCCTTAGGATCGACGATAAAGCCAGATCCCAGAGACTCACGGACACCCCCACCTTCCTCGCCATCTCCCTGGTCGGGAACCTGGCCGCCAAAGAAGCGATTGAAGAAGTCCTGGAAATTGCCCTGCCCTTGGCCTTGTCCCTGAGAATCGTCTGGATTCTGATCCTCATCGTCGCCGGGATTCTGCGGATTGGGCTGAATCCTCTGGTGCGGATTACGCCGGCCGGGGCGGTTGGCGGACTGCTTGGGGAGCGTTTGGGTATTGATGTTCACCACCGCTGGCCCCACTTGCTTGGCAATCTTCACAAATTCGTTGGGAACGACCGGAGAATTGGTCACTTTCAGAGGAGTGGCATCGGCGCTATCGTTCTGCTTTTCTTGTCCGCGAACGCCGTGTGTGGCGAACGAGCCGGCCACGATCGCGGCCGAGAGTGTGGCAAGCAGGATGAACATCGAAGCGAGACGGCGCGTGCGTAGCCGTTCGAAAAGCGATTTCATGAATTCGTTGACCTCGTCAGATCGCCAGCCTCACGGCTGGATTGTTCGTTGTACCAATATTCAGTATAGCGAGTTGACGGCCGGATTTCCGGGAAGGGCCCATTTGGAGGGGTCGTCCTGACCGCAAACGCGAAGTTAATCCGGGCGGATATACAGATGCGCGGCAGGCATCACCGCCACTGTTATAGACGTAGATGCAGGGAAAGAGTTCCGAGTTCGCGTGGTAACATCCTGCATGGTTTCCCCTCGTAAGGCCCATCTCTTCATAGTCTTTGCGTCGGTAATTGCTGTTTTTTCAGCGTCATCGCGATCTTTCTCGCAAAACTCACCGACTTCCCCACCCACCATTCCTGATCGGCTCAACTCCATGATCAGCGGTGGGAAAAGCGCGTGGACTCCCGAGCAGCTGAACGCTATGGGGCGGCTGCGCGACGCTGCCATGAAAGACCCCTACGCCTTGAGCGAATTGCGTCACCTGACTGACAACATCGGTCCCCGGTTGAGCGGGTCGGCTCAGGCACAGCAAGCGGTTGAATATGTCGCGTCCGAAATGCGCGCACTTGGAGCCGAGGTTACGCTGGAGAAAGCGGCTGTTCCGCATTGGGTGCGCGGCGCTGAAACGGGTGAGTTGGTTTCCTGGTCGGGACAAGCCCCAGGTACCACGCAGAAGATCGTATTGACAGCATTGGGCGGAAGCGTGGCCACAAGCCCTGATGGCATTAGCGCCGAGGTCGTGGTTGTCGACAACTGGGAGGAACTCCACGCGCTGCCGCCGGGCGCAGTAAAGGGCAAGATTCTGCTGTTCAATCATAAGTTCGATAAGGAACTGGCTGCGCAGGGCAACGGTGGCGGTGCGTATGGAGGAGGCGTCGTCTACCGCGGTGCCGGTCCGATTGCTGGAGGAGCGGTGGGTGCGGCGGCGGTGCTGGTGCGTTCCGTGGGCGGTGCGGATTTTCGACTGCCGCATACGGGTTTCACGCAGTATGCCCCCGATGTGCCAAAAGTTCCGGCTGCCGCAGTAACTGCCGAAGATGCCGACCTGTTGAAGAATTTAACCAGCCAGGGACCAGTGACAATGCACCTGACCCTGACGCCGAAGACGCTGCCCGATGCAGCAAGCTTCAACGTGATCGCTGACTTGAAGGGAACTGAGCACCCAGACCAGGTTGTGGTGGTCTCAGGCCACCTGGATTCGTGGGATTTGGGTACAGGCGCCATCGACGACGGCGCCGGAGTGGTGGTCTCGATGCAGGCCATTCACCTGCTGCATGAACTTGGCATTCATCCCCGACGCACCGTGCGCTTTATCGCATGGATGAGCGAGGAAGAAGGATCTGAGGGCGCGGCTGCTTACATGGAGGACCACAAGGACACTGTTGCAAATCACATCGGCGCCATCGAAAGCGATCTGGGCGCGGACCATCCTGCTGGCATCTACTACTCGGGTAAACCCGCCCTCGGACAGTGGCTCCGGCCGCTCGCACAAGTGCTTGACCCAATCGGTGCTGAGAGCATTACAGGTGCCCCCGAGACCGGTGAAGATATCAACGGCCTCACCGAAAAAGGGGTCCCCAGTTTCGCGCCTATCCAAGACAGCCGTTTCTATTTCAACTACCACCACACGGCCGCTGACACCTTCGATAAGGTCGATCCGCGCCATTTGAATGAGAACGCGGCAGTGATGACGGTGTTGGCGTACGCGCTGGCTGATTCCGCTGAGCCTGCACCGAGATAAGAGAATCAGTCGTCCGATTGCCGGTGGAGAAGTGATTCAGAGAAAGGAAGAAAATCGGCCGGTTTTGATTTGCCGCCTTCTTTATGCTCCAGGTTGCGCCTCACGTGTTTACTGTGTCGCTGCTCTCAAGCTTCGTGCGCGGTCGGGACGTGAGGTTGTGGCATTAATTCCGTGATCGCGATGCCAGCAAGAATTAGAATCGCACCCGATGCGGGCCGCGCGCCGAGGCGTTCTCCCATGATTAGGAACGAAGTGATCCAGGCGAACACCGGCTCCATTGTCATGATGAGCGCTGTGTGTGTCGAGGGCAGAACCGACTGCGCCCAGCTCTGAATCGAAAACGCTGCAGCGGTCGCCAGCACTGCAGCGATTGCTAATGCAGTGAAAAGTCGTGGGGTCCATGTAACCTGCGGATACTCGATCAGCGGCAGGCTCATCGCCATGAACAAAGCGCAGAATCCAACTTGCAGCAAAGCTAGCGGTTGAAAGCCAATGCGTGGCGAGACGCGCCCGAGTGCGAGGCAGTGAAATGCGAATCCAATTGCGCAGCCGAATGTCAGCACATCTCCTACATTGATAGAGGACCAGTCAGGAAGAAGAGTAGCGAGCTGAGCTAGTCCCGAACTTCCTTTGCTCCCACTCACAGCCGGTGCAGTCAAAAGCAGAATTCCGATAAAGGCCAGAGCCGCACCAAGAAACGCGTTCCATCGTGGAGAGCGCGCTCCCGGCGGCCTAAGCGCGGGTATCGCAGAAAGCAGAGGCACGAGGACAACGACAAGTCCTGTGATGAAAGCCGACTTCGAGGGCGTCGTACGCACCAGGCCGATGGTTTGAAACTGGTATCCAATGGCCAAACAAAATCCAACGATGGCTCCGGCACCGACTTGCCAGAGGTGGATGGTACGCCAATAGCGGTGATACGCCACTGCTAAAACAAGAAACGCAAGAGTCATGCGTGCAAGATTGAAGGCCGCCGGTGTCGCATCGGCGAGCGCACCTTTAATGAGCACAAATGTTGATCCCCACACGGCGACCACGAACAACATCAGCACATACGCGCGAAGTTTCATCTCTTTGCATTATGCAGCAACTATTGTTTAATCAAAGAGCAACCGATGTGACTCAACTTGGAACGGCCCATTTGCATCCAAAGCACAAAAGGCCCTCAAAGGAGTTGCATGGTACTTGCCGCATTTTCCCAACAGGACTGGCTTTTCGGAATCTTTATCTTTTCCGCGGTCATCGTTGTTGGTAACGGATTTCACTACCTGATCTTCAGGCTTCTGCGCCGACAGCAGGCTGCCTCACCGCGACCTGGAATCGGCATACAACGGTATCTCGCCAAACCAGCGCGCGCCATTTTGATTGCAATGGCAATCCTGATTGGATTGCCATTTGTGCCTAAACTACCGGGCCAGTGGCACGATCAAATTGAACAACTTTTTACATGCTTGCTG
>OBLU010000753.1_pt1 | contig 30426 bp, 28 predicted proteins | sample 1518681 | NCBI WGS metagenome assembly OBLU01 (sample SAMEA3539304, study PRJEB22396) | soil metagenome | biome: tundra; feature: field; material: soil | place: USA | collected 2010-05 | depth 0.15 m
GATTCGCGAAGAGCTGCCTTCGTATGTGCGGCAGGGAACGAAGTTTCTGGATCTGGCGATGAAGATCGGTAGCAGGATCGAGGAGTTGGCGGAAAAGCGTGCGGCGCAGGCGTTTGAGGAACTGGGAGAATACTAGGACCCGCTTCTCGCTATTCGTCGTTCGCTGCTCGCAATGCCAAAGTATAGCGATTGGCGAACAGCGAACAGCGGGTTCAATCGATCCCCAGTTGTTTGCGGGCGTCGGGGCTTAGGCGTTCGGGAGTCCAGGGCGGTTCCCAGACCACGTTGACGTTGGCGTTGCGGACGCCGGGGAGTTGCTCGACGCGGGACTTGACCTGCGCGCTGATGTTGACGTGCTCGGGGCAGCCTTGGGCGGTGAGGGTCATATCGACGGTGACGTCCTGTTGACCTTCAGCTACGTCGTTGAAGCGGATTTCATAGATCAGGCCGAGATCGACGATGTTGACGGGGATTTCGGGATCGTAGCACTGCTTGAGGGCGTTGAGAACGTCATCCTGGGCAATGGGCATGAATTTCCTTTGCGGGTCGTTGATCTTGAAAAGCTGAAATATTGATAGTGAGAGCGCTTACTCATATTCTATAGCGAATCTAGCTTGCTGTGACCACAGGCAACTGCCGAGCTTCGCTCGGCTTGGACGGGCGAGGCGCCCGTCCCCACACGAAGGGATTTTGTTCTTAAATCATGGCCGTCGATCCGGAGTTTCAGAAGAAACTACAAGTCTTTCTCGTGGCCGCCATCGTGCTTGCGGGCGGGCGCGCCGCGTACATCGTGTACGAGCGGCACGAGGCGATGAAGGACGAAGCGAAGCCCCAGCAGGAAACCGCGCTGAAGGCGGACTACTACGTTACGCCGAAGAAGTTGCGTCCTTATGATCTGAAGTCGGCGCGCCAATTGACCGAGCAACCCGTATGGGTGAAGGTCGGTTATCAACTCACGTACTATCCGTACGATCGGGAGGGGCACAAGACAGATTTCGGACATGAGGCGGGAACGCTGCTGCCTTTGCAGAAGCTCGCGATTCAGGACGTGGTGACGGATGTTTCTCCGCGGGCTCCGGGGATCAAGCAGGTGATGGCGTGCTTTTCGCTGGAGGGCAAGGGTTATGCGGTTCCGATCGGTGCGGTTAAGGGCGGCGATTTCAAAATTTACACCGATGAGATTTTCTTCATCGAAGATCCGCGCGATCTTTACAAGCACTGGCCCGCGGATGTCTGGAAGAAGATTGACGCTCATGAAGTGCAAGCGGGGATGAGCGAGTTACAGGCCAGCTTCTCGATTGGAGCGGGTGTGCCGGAGGGTTCCGGCGATTACGGTTGGAGAACTCTGCATTACGCGAATGGCGGAAAGCCGCTGGTGATCACCTATCAAAACGACAAGGCGGTTGAGATCAAGCCGGGCTCGTGAGCGTACAATTCCGCTCATGAAACGAGCGCTCGGCGTTGTTGCTGCCTCTCTTCTGCTGTGCTTCTCAAGTCTTGCCGCAAGTTCTCCCGCGCCACGCACCCTGCGCGTCGATTACTACCACACCGGAAACTCGCACGAAGAATGGTTCAGCCTGGACCGGGTGGTGCTCGAGCCGCTGGAGTGGCCGGGGAATTCAAACAAGGCCATCGATGAAAGTCAGCTGGGAAACTACCTGTTTGAAGTGCGCGAGCGCGGCAGCGGAAAGTTGGTGTACTCGCGTGGATTCAATTCGGTGTTTGGAGAGTGGAAGACGACGGAAGAGGCGCTGCACGGGAACCGGACGTTTTCGGAGTCGCTGCGCTTCCCCAGTCCTGAGGCGCCGGTGGAAGTGTCGCTGAAAGAGCGCGCTGGGAACGGCTTTCGCGAAGGTCGGAAGGAAGTTTGGAAGGAAGTATGGAAGACGGTGGTGAATCCGAAGGACAGGTTCGTCGACCGGTCGCGTCCACCTTCGCCGGGGCCGTTGATGGAATTGCAGATGGGCGATCCGGCGACGAAGGTGGATTTGCTGGTGCTGGGCGATGGTTACACGGCGGCGGAGCGCGGGAAGTTTGAGCGAGACGCGCGGCGATTCATGGAGGCGCTGTTTTCGACTCCGCCGTTTCGTGAGCACCAGAAGGATTTCAATGTGTGGGGGCTGTGTCCGGCGGCGGAGGAGTCGGGCGTGTCGCGGCCTTCGAGCGGAATTTATCGGCGGTCGCCGGTGGGCGCTGCGTACGACACGTTCGGCACCGAGCGCTATGTGCTGACCACGGAGAACCGGGCGCTGCGGGATGTGGCGTCGTTCGCGCCGTATGAGTTCATCGAAATTCTGGTAAACGGGCAGACCTACGGTGGCGGCGGAATTTTCAATCAGTACGCAACGGTGGCGATCGACAATCTGTGGGCGGGATATGTGGGAGTGCACGAGTTTGGACACCAGTTCGCCGCGCTGGCGGATGAGTACTATACGTCGGATGTGGCGTATCTGCCGGCGGAGAAGAAGACGGAACCGTGGGAGCCGAATGTGACCGCGTTGCTCGATCCTGCAAATTTGAAGTGGAAGGAGCTGGTCGCGGCGGGGACGCCGGTGCCGACGCCGTGGGACAAAGAGGAGTTCGATCGCTTTGAGCGGGACATCCAGCGGCAGCGCAAAGAGCTGCGAGCGGCGGGGAAGCCTGAGGCGGAGATGGATGAACTTTTCCGCGAAGAGCGCGCGAAGGAAGATGCGATGCTCGGTTCGCAGAAGTTTGCCGGGAAAGTCGGAGCGTTCGAGGGAGCGGACTACGAGGCGAGAGGGTACTACCGTCCGGAGGTGGACTGCATCATGTTCACGCGGCACAAGGCGTTTTGCGCGGTCTGCCGGCGCGCGATTGAGCGGGTGATTGGGATGTATGCGGGGTGAACCAAGTCTCACCGCCGAGACGCTGAGGGCGCCGAGAAATGCTTTAGGGAGCGCTTAGGCGAGCGCGAACGAACTCTATGACTTCTGGGGTCACGTAGTTTGGCGGGTGGATCTCAAACATGGGGCGACCGATGACGGGTTTCAGCGAGACTCGCTCCCAGGCTGGGCCTGCGGAATCTTGGACGGAGTGCAGCAGGACGGCGTCGGCGCGGTCCAGATAAGTTTGCGCGGAGGCTTTGAAGTCGACGGTCTGCGGATCGAGCACGGTCAGATAGAGGTCCGGCTTCATGAAACGCAGAATGCTGTTCGATTCGATGATGGCGATTTGCGTGGTGGCGAGGATCTTGCGGATGCGAGGCATGGCTTCAGCGAGGTGCCCTTGCTGGGTGCGGACCCACCAGGAGTGATCGGCGCCGGCGACTAAGAATCGTGAAGTGTCGGATTCGCCGGAGCGGTCTTTCTCTTCTGACACAGCCCAGGAATGATCGGCGGTGGCACAGTCGCAGGCTTCGCCGTTGGCGGAGCAGACGCCGTGTCCGTATTGAGTGATTTTGAGAGCGGTCCAGTGGAAGCCGGGCAGGGCGGCGATGAGACCGGCAACGACGCTGGTCTTGCCGACGCTGCGGGTGTGTCCGCCGATGACGAGGATGGGCATGAAGGCAGCTCTTGGCCGTTAGCTCTTAGCTGTCAGCTCTCAGCTCTCAGCTTTCAGCTTTCAGTTCTCAGTTCTCAGTTCTCAGTTCTCAGTTCTCAGTTCTCAGTTCTCAGTTCTGGCATTAGATGCGGCGAGCCGCGTCTCTACATCGGCATTCAATTCTGCTCAGCGATTCTTCTTGGCTGACCGCGATACGAACGCCAGTTCTTTAAGATACTCCCGGATGGGGCGCGCGGGGGTTCCCCAGAAGACGACGCCCTTGCCGCGAATCACTTTCTTTGTTGGGATGCCGCTTTGCGCACCCAGGATCGCGCCTTCTTCAATGCGCACGTGATCCGCGATGCCGACTTGCCCACCGATGATGACGTTGTCTTCGACGACCGCACTTCCGGAAAGGCCGGTTTGCGCGGCGATGACCACGTCCTGGCCGATCTGGACGTTGTGACCGATGTGGACGAGGTTGTCGATCTTTGTGCCGCGGCAGATGCGGGTTTCGTCAAGCGCGCCGCGGTCGACAGTGGAGTTGGCTCCGATCTCGACGTCGGCTTCGATCACGAGCCGTCCAACTTGCGGGAATTGCTCGTAGCGTCCGGTTTGGGAATCGCGGACGTAGCCGAAGCCTTCACTGCCGAGGACAGCGCCCGCCTGCACGATGACGCGGTCGCCGAGAATTGTGCCCGGGTAGACGGTGACGTTGGCATCGAGGCGGCAATGGCTTCCGATCACCACGCCGTCGCCGAGCACCGAACCGGAGCCAACAGTCGTTTCATCGCCGACCTTGACGTGTTCGCCGAGAATTGCGCGCGGGCCGATGGCTACGTTCTTGCCGATCTCAGCGGAGGCGGGAACGATGGCGGAGGGATGAACGGCGCGATTGCGGTCGGGGTCGCGCAGTAGCCGCGCGGCTCGGGCAAAAGCGAGGCGCGGCTGGGCGGAAATCAGGATGGGCTTGGAGGCGGTGGCGCTGGCGGCGAAGTCTCCGGCCGCAAAGTCTCCCGCGATGACGGCGGCGGCGGATGAGCGGAGCGCGGTGTCGAGATGCTGGGCGTCATCCACGAAGACGAGGCTATGGCTGGTGGCGGATTGCAGGCTGGAGACGCTGGTCACGGTGATGGAGCTGTCTCCGAGGAGACGGCAGCCGAGCTTCTCGGCGAGATCGCGCAGGGTTTGCTTCATGGTTGTCTATTGTCGCTTTCCTGGGCGGGTGTGCACAACGCCGGCTCCTTTGCCCCACGCGGCAGCTGCCGAGCTTCGCTCGGCTTGGACCCTTCGACTTCGCTCAGGGCAGGCTCGCGAGGGCGCCCGTCCCCACACGAGCCCGTCCCCACACAACCACACGAGCTTAGTACAGCGGCGGTTGGCCGGGCGGGCGAGTTTTCCAGCGGCGGTGCACCCAGAGCCACTGGTCGGGATAGCGGCGGATGAAGTCTTCGATGACGCGGGTGAATTTTGCGGTATTGGCGACGATGTCGGCTTGGTCATCGCCGGTGCGAATTAACTCGACGGCGGGATCAAAGCGCAGGATATATTTGCGCAGTTTCGAATCCCATAGGGTAAAGCCGGGGACGACGGCGGCGTCGGTGCGCAGGGCAATACGGGCGAGGCCGCTGGCGGTGCAGGCAGGGATGCCGAAGAAATCGACGAACACACCCTGCGGCGGGGTCATGTTGGTGTCCATGAGGATGCCGACGGTTTCGCCGGCGCGCATGGCGGAGAGCAGGCCGCGCACGAAATCGTCTTTGTCGACGGTACGATTGCCGTGCATGGTGCGGTAGCTCTGAATGAGCGCGTCGACGTAGGGATTGTCGAGGGAGCGCATGACGATCGACAGCGGATGACCCTGCAGAGAGTGAGCGAAAGCGGAGAGCTCCCAGGCTCCGAGATGTCCGGTGAGAAACAGAACGCCTTTGCCGCGAGCATACGCGCGCTCAAAGTTTTCAAAGCCGTCATAGACGACGATGCGGGAGACGTTCTCGCGGGTGTAGCGGGGGAAGAGGCAGACTTCGGCGAGCTGGCGTCCGAGGGAGATGAATTCGCCGCGAACCAGGCGGCGGCGTTCGCGCGGCGGCATTTCAGGGAATGCGAGAGTCAGGTTGCGCAGGCCGACGCGACGCAGGCGTCCGTGAACCGCGTAGACGGTTAACCCGAGGGTGATCCCGATGGCGCGCGCCACGGGACGTGGGAGCAAGCCCAGGATCTTTATCCAGGGCCAGACTAGAGCGTACTCAAGGCGTTCTCGCACGGTAGTAGTTCTCAGTTCCCAGTTCTCAGTTCTCAGTGACTTGAAGCGAAGACTGAGAACTGGGAACTGAGAACTGAGAACTTGCTATTTTGCTGCCTGCTGCGCCCACTTGGCTAGCGTGCTCAAGAAGGGGTAAGCGGCTTTGGGTGCTTCGATCTCTCCCTTGAGGGATGTCTTGAAGGGCACCATGCGGCCGTAGAATTCGCGGGTGCTGTTCTTGTCCTGCTTGATGACGGCGCCGGAGAGTTCGAGTCCGGCGAAGAGGCCGCGGGAGCGAGAGTAGGTCAGAACCTGCGCCCTCATCTTCCAATCGGTATCGGCGGCGGCGTGGCGTCCGACGGGGCCGGCGGCCGCGCTGGCATCGGCGCCGAGTTTGAACTGGCTGGAGAGCAGGTGATCCATGCCGTTCTTGTTCATGATCAGCATGATGAGATCGGTTGCCTGGCCGCCGATCTGCAAGCCGAAACTGCCGCCGCCAATGACGAAGAAAGCGGGCGCGCTCCAGCCTTTTTCAGTGCGGCAACTGGCAACGCCTTTGCCATAGCGGCCGCCGACGACGAAGCCGCCATTGAGCAGCGACGGAACCACGGCCACACATTCGGCGGAAGCGAGTACCTCTTCGGGGATGCGCTGGTCGGGGGCGGCCTGGATTTCGTCGAGCACCGTGCCCGCGGATGCGACACGCCCGGAGGCTTTGGTGTGGACTTCCGCGGCCTTGGTGTCGTCTTGGGTATTAGCGGAAAGAGTCGTTGTTTGGAAACATGTCAGAAAACAACCGAGCAATAGCAGAACGAGGAGATTTCGCATCATGCCTCTCTTGGGAGATGGGAGTATGGATTCCGTTGTCGTATTTACTACTTATGATTCTATTCGATGCAGGATGCAGAAGGGGGGATACCAGGGTGATCAGGGTGAGTCAGGCGGTAAGGCAAAAAATGCGGGGTTGAAAGCGGCGACCCTAATCTCCGTTTCCAACCCCGTCTCCCAGGTTCTGTGGTAGGTGAGGCGAGTATGCGGCAGGTGGAGGAAACGGACAAGATTACGAGGGTCGCTGTACTTTGGTAATCGGGGACGGTTTGATCAGTCCCTCTCCGATCGTTGATGAAATGGCGATAATGTTACGCCAGTTGAGTCGAACCTTTAAGAAAGCATTGGAGCGGGCAACCTTTCCGGCCAGTTTTCGTGGCCATCGTTAGCAGCGAGCGACTCAAGTAGCGAGCGACTCACTGAAAGATTTCATGATTTAGCCGCCAGAAGGGGAAAGACATGTCGCCTGATATCCTCCGTGGTGAAGGGCTTGCGGATGTAGCCTCGCGCCCCGCGGGACAGGGCCTGCACTACGTGGGCTTCATGGCCTTCGCCGGTAATCATGACCACGGGTACGCCCTTCCCGTTGGCCACTCCAGAAAGCTGATTGACGAACTCCAGGCCGTCCATTACGGGCATGTCGATGTCGCAAAGAATCAGATCGACGACGTTGTCCCGAAGGACCCTAAGAGCCTCGAATCCGTTTTCGGCCCCCAGTATTTGCTTGAACTGAATGCCTGCCTGGCGCAGGGATAGTTCCACGACCTTGCGCATGTACCTTGAATCGTCCACGATAAGAACACGTATGCTATTCATCAAGAGGCAGCCGGTTTCTCAGCTAAGAAGCGTCTTTTGCTTCTTCCTTCCTTACGTCTGCTCCTGTGCATACATCGGCAGGGATAATGGGAAGTACATTCCAGAGGTTGCAGCGATGTTACCAAAGTTCAGGTTTGGACTTGGGCATCGCCAACGCACCCAGGATCAAGTGCGAGATCGAGTTTCGCGCAGGTTGCTAGAAGCCATCTCATAGTGAACCTAAGGAGTAAACGGCCGAATCCCTCAGGGGCTGAAGCCCGCGTCTTTATTGCCTCTGAGCGGCACGGCTGAAGCCGTGCCCTACCCAAAACCGATTTATGAGATAGCCTTCTAGAAGCTACTTCGCTGTCACCAGCGAATGGGTGATGGCGTGGACGGAGAGGGCGATGCGGTTCTGCACGCCGACTTTGCGCATCAGTTTCGCGACGTGCGCCTTCACGGTGCGCTCTTCGATGCCGAGGGCCGATCCGATCTCTTTGTTGGAGCGGCCGGCAACCAGCATCTCGAGAACTTCCTTTTCGCGGTCGGTAAAGGTGATCCGGCCGGCGGGGAAGATGCGACCCGGGGATGCGCTGACGCGTTCGATGAAAGTCGAGAGCACGCGGCGCGGAGCCCACACCGAACCCTGATGGACGATGCGGAGAGCCTGGATAAATTCGGCCGGTGAGGCCGCCTCGTCCACGTAGCCTTTGGCGCCGGCCGCGATGGCTTTGAGGACACTTTCATCGTCCATGCCGGAGCCGGTCACGATGATGCGCAGGTCGGGCCGGATGGCTTTCATGCTGGCCATGATGTCGTACAGGTTTTGGCCACCGCGATTGCCCAGCAGAACCAGATCGATAGCCTGCAACTGGCCAAGGTCAGTCAGCGAGGCGGAGACCAACTCCAAATCAGGTTCGGTATCAAAGAGGGCTCGGAATCCCACGAATCGCAGCGGATCGCTCTCCACTACGGCGACACGGATCAGCGGCTTTCTGGCGACGGCAGCTTTCATTAAGGTTCCCTGTTAGGATTGCATCCTGTACAAGCTTGCCTGAACCAGCAAAGAATTGAAATGATTGGTGATCGAGACAAATTACGGGGGTAACCTCAAAAATCAGGCATCGTGAGGAGGGTTTTGCCGTGAGCCGAAGGCGGATACAGCGGTTTTGTGCAGGGATTCTGGCGGTGGGCATGATGGGAGCGGGGCTGGCGTTGGCGCAGGCTCCGTCGCAACCTTCAGGACAATATCAGCCAAAGTTTCCGGGCGATCCGGCGCACTCGGAATCGGAAGCGCAGGCGCTCGCTTACATGCGAACGATGCTGCGGGCGCAACGGGAATACAAAAAGCGGCACAACCACTACGCCGAGTCGCTGGCGGCGTTGGCCGGAACCGGGTCGTTCACCAAGCGGCTGGCGCAGTCCACCGAACGCGGGGACTACACGGTCAGTTTTCGCGTCCATCACGACGGTTTCGTGCTCACCCTGACGCCGAAGCAGATGGACAGCGAACACCGCTCGTTCTATGCCGAAGAAGATGGGGCAATTCATGCGGACGATCAGAAGCCCGCGGATTTGGATTCGCCGAAAGTGAAGTGATCGGGCAGCGATGCCCCATTGGAAAGGTTTACGTAGGGACAGCCGCCCTCGGCTGTCCGGACGAGCGCAGCGCGCCCACTTCGGTCGTGGGTCAGTTTCCGGGTAGGCGCGTCACTCGCTAAGTGGGGAATCCTTACATTCCGTCAAGGGAACCGAACAAGTTATGCGTGGGGTGGCAATGAAGGAACGCACACGACCTTCCCAGGAAATACGAAAAGCACCTTGAATCCTGCCAATTGACTCTCTTAATGCCGAACCCGCCATAAAACTCAATTTGTCCATCGACCAGTTGCAACGCCCTAAAGTTCGACAATTCTCTTGCGGATGGCACAGCGAACCAAGTCCGCCATCGAGCGACAACGCAACTTTTTCTTGATGCTGGCACGATGGTTCTCGACGGTTCTTGTGATGATGCCCAGCTTGGTGGCTGCCTCCTTATTACTCCTGCCCTCGGCGAGGAGTTGCAAGATTTCCTGCTCCCGGTCAGTCAGGAGGTCACCCCGACTTTCCGAGGTTGCTCCCCTTGGTTCGCTCCGCAAGCCATGCAGCACCACCTCCGAAGCGGTTGGAGTGAAAAAGGTCCTGTTATGCATCAGAGCGTCCACTGCGGCAATAAGATCCTGTTCCGCGTCGGACTTCAGCAGATAGCCGTGAGCTCCCGCCTTCACGGTTGCTTCGACGAGGTCTTCGTCGTTGTGCATCGTAAGGATAAGCACCCGCGTGTGAGGAACTGCTTTGCGGATGCGGGCGGTCGCCTGCAAGCCATTCAACTCCGGCATACCGATGTCCAGAATGGCGAGCTCTGGCTTCAGCCGCTGAGCCTCTCCGACCGCCTCATTGCCATTGCGAGCCTCGGCACAAACCCTCCACCCCGGTTGTGTTTCCAGCAGAGCTCGTAAGCCACGGCGCACCAAGGCGTGGTCGTCGGCTATCAGAATTGAGAGTGGCTTCATCACCTACCTCGGAGTGGAGAGAAATCGCTGAAGTCATGTCAGCATGGGAAAGGTTATGAGTATTTCCCACATGCCCGCATAAGTATTATTACGGATTGCAACGCCCCATTCCTAAGGTAATCATAGCATTACCCCTCATGCAACTTCCCCCGAGGCGAACATGGCCTCGGGGATTTTATATCAGGATAGATACCCCGATTCGCGAGCCGTCCAATCTCCACTCCCTGCCAGAGATATCCAATCAAGTTAACGCCGCATTTGAGTTTTCAATTCAGCGGGTGTATTGTGGCAGTCCTCATCTACTCCTCGTCGAGTTTGATGAGCTAGTATTGTTGTAGCGCAATCTAACTTGCGCAAGGTGGGCCGTGATGGTGTACTGGCTTTCTCACAGGCTCCGATATCGGTTTCATCTTCATCCATGGCCGACTCTCCTTGTCGGAATTCTGGTAGTGAAAGCTACTATCTCCCTCACTCTAAGGCAAAGTGCCGCCGGGTGGGCGTACAACACCGTCGTGTATTTCCTGCTGCTCCTCCTAGCCACCGGTCTCGCCATCCTCAACGCGGTGCAGAACACACAGGGAAACCGTTCATTTTGGGCGTTTATCGCGGCTGGCACTGGACTCTGGTCGTTGGACCAGTGGCTTAATGTCTACTACAGGATTGGCTTCCATGCCGACAACCCCCCGGACAGTTCGATTGCCGATCCGGCATTGTTCCTCCATATTGTCCCGTTCATGGCGGCGGTAGCAATCCGGCCGCATTGGAACCGATTTCATCCGAAGCTGCATCGGGCGACCTTGAACTTTCTTGTCTTATTGTTCTTTTGGGTGTTTCTTTATGCTTACCTGCTGTTTCCGTACCAGTACTTGTTCTGGAATCCCGCAATCTACAACCCGCGATTCGACATCCTCTACGCGGTGGAAAATGTCGCGTTGATTTTGCTTCTCGGCATTGCCACCTGGCGCGCGCAAGCTCCCTGGAGGTCGATTTGTCTTCATCTACTCGGCGCGTCCGCCCTGTATACCTTCGGCTCCACGCTCGGGAACATGGTCATGGACTCAGGAGGTTACTACAACGGAAGCCTGTACTCTCTGGCGCAGACGGCCTCGGTTTGCTGGTTTGTGTGGATGCCGGTGCGCGCGCGGCAGTTGAAGCCAGCCCGGTTACGAATGCCCCAGCCCGATGCCAGCCGCACGGAGTACACTTCGGTGCTGGCGGTGCTGGCGGTGGTTGCGATCCCGCTCCTTGGGGTCTGGGAAGTTTTCCGACGGGATGAACCCCCTGGCATGCGGGCCTTTCGGCTCGCGGTTGTACTCGTGTCGGTTCTATCTCTGGCCGTTGCTGCTTTTCTAAAGGAGTATCTCGCCAAGCGCGAACTGGTCACCGACGTCCATTTCAGCAACCTGCAAAAGAAGTTCGCCGAGTTGGCTCTCGATGCTAGTGAAGCTTTGAAAGACTCGCTCCTATCTTCCTCCGAGAACCAGATGGCTGCCCGGCTGATTGAGGCACAAGAGCGGGAGCGTTGCCGCATTGCGAGAGATCTTCACGACGACATCAATCAACGCCTTGCGTTGTTGACGATGGACCTCGACCGACTCAAGAAAAGCATGTCCAATCCGAGCGCCAGAGTCCTCAGCCGGATCAGTGAACTCCGTGAGCAGGCCGTGGAGATAACGACCGATATTCGAGCTCTGGCGTACGAGTTACACTCTCCAAAACTGGAACATCTGGGCCTGGTTGCAGCCATGGAGGGCTTCTGCAAGGAGTTCGGCGAGCAGCAGAAGGTGGAGATTGCGTTCAAGAGTCAAGACTTGCCAAGTCCATTGCCGCAGAACACTTCCCTCTGCTTGTTCCGAGTTCTGCAAGAAGCCTTGCACAACGCGGCAAAACATAGTGGGGCACGGCACTTCGAAGTGCAATTGTGGGAGACATCGGGCGAGGTTCATCTCACGGTTAGCGATTCCGGCGTTGGTTTTGACCCCGAAGTGGCAAGGAAGGGACGTGGGCTTGGTCTCATCAGCATGCAAGAGCGGCTCCATCTGGTGAACGGAAGAATCTCGATCAGATCGGAACCCAAGACCGGTACTGTGGTGAGCGTTCGCGTGCCCGTCGGTGTGGGCCAGAGCACAACTGAAAGTGATTCAGCAGTGGGTTAAAGGCTTGGCAACTCCAGATTGCTGCTAAGCCTGGGATTCAACTTCGAACATTTCGTGCACAGCTCAGAGCAAACGCTCTGCCAGAGCTTCTCCCTCTGCTTGTTCCAGATGAGAGTTTTTCAGGAGACAAATGACCCACCGCCCCAACTTCTCTTCAGTCGACATGGTTGGGGAACGTCATTCAGAGCCGTCGCCCTTTGGGCCGGGTGGTCCATCGTCGCGGTCGGAACGGGCAGGTCCGGGCTGGACGGTGGGAATCTGATCGGCGATGTGGCGGACCGGGAGTGGGCCGGCCTCGGTGCCGTGGCGTTTCAATTCCTTGACGATGTCTTCGCGGTCGCGCGCGCCATAGTCGCGGGCGAAGCGGGTAAGGGCCTCGGTCAGAATGTCGTGGTGGTGTACGTCTTCCAAACCCGGTTCCCGGGTGATATTTAGCCACAAACGGTGAAGCAGGACGACGTCCTCGTTCTTCATGGTGGGCGTGTGCGGACCGATGCGGAAAGTGTCGACAACGCTGTCGGGCTGAACGATCTGCAGTACAAACTGCCGTTTGGGCTCCGGTATGGATTCCCAGGCGCTGCCGAGGGCGAACGCCTGCTCGGCGGTAGTCATTTTGCTGGAGAGGCCGGTGACGACGCCGGAGGACTCGAGGTTGTGGGCGGTCTGGGCGATGGCCGACCAGGAGTCGCGAGCTGGCACCACCAGGAGCGAGATCTTCTTGCCGACACTTTCGGCGACCGAGACGGCGCGCGTGAACAGGGTCTGCTCGTAATCGCTGAAGATCTGCTCGGTGGAAAGGCCGTAAGCGGCGGCCCCGTACTGGCTGATGCGGGCGGTCATTACGACCACGTCCTGTTCGTGCGTGTCGGTGCGCTCGAGCGCCCAGCGCAGGTGGTTCAGCGTGTTGTAGTCGCGGACCGGGACGAGCACGTTGCCGGGGCGGATGCCGACGGTTTCACGCTCGACGCTCTCGGCGAGCTGTAACTGGAACTGCTCCTTCATCTGCGCCGCGGCGTGGGCGTGTTTGCGGCGGTTCACCTTTTCGGAGAAAGTGAAGATTGCGAAGAAGACCGCCGAAAAAATCAGGCCGCTCACCGTGGCTACCGATTTGGTGAAGAGATTCACAATCGCGGTGGCGAGCAGAACCATCCCGACCGAGGCCAATCCGATCGGGATCTCGATCCCAAACAGGTGAAAATTGGGCGGCACTTTCCACAAGCGCTCACCCTTATAGCGGTAGCGCAGAACCAGCATCGAGATGGCCTTGAAGACGAAACTCCAGACCACGCCGAAGGCGTACGCTTCACCGAGGGTGTAGATGTTACCCCAACTGACGATGATGGTGAAGAGCTGAAGCCCCACGATAAGGTTGACGATGCGATAGGTGGTGCCGTACCTCTTGTGCGGACGACGGAACCAGTCGGCGAGCACGCCGTCTTCGGCGACGCGGTTGAGGACGCCATTGGAACCGACGATGGCGGTGTTTACGGCGCCGGAGAGGATCAGGAATCCGACCACCACCACGAACGCGCGGAAGGCCAGGCGCAGAACTTCCGGGCCGATCATGTGCATGGCGAGTCCGGCGATCAAGTTGTCGCTGTAAACCTTGGTGCGGACGTCGTCGGGGATCAGCATGACCGCCAGCAAGGAGACGAGGCCGGTGAAGAGGAAGCTGTAAATGCCGATGACGATGGCCGTGCGCTTCAGGTTCTTCAGCTTCGGGTGCGCGAGTTCACGATAGACCTGCGCCAGGGATTCTTCGCCGCTCATGGCGAGCACGGAGTGTCCGAAGCCGATGATGAGTCCGAGAATGGCGAAGGTGTGCGGCAGGCGGCTGTGTTTCCAGAAGCCGAGCGATTCCTGGCTGTAGTGGATGTTGGCGAGGGTCGGGAAGGGTGGCAGGTGGCCGCCGACCTTCAGCAAGGTGAAGAAAGACCAGCCGAGCAGCAGCACCACCATGACGGTCGTGATCTGCATGACCCAGAGGGCCTTTTCGCTGGACTCCTCGATGCCCTTGGTGTTCTCCCACCAGTAGTAGAGGGTGACCGCCATCGCGAACAGGACCGAGGTGGTGTTGACACCGACCTGCGGGGTACCGTGGAAGAGGTGGTGAATGGCGGCGGGGATCCAGCCGTGGGCGTCGGCGATGGCGATGGTGTCATTGATCAGGCCGGCGATGTACTGTCCCGCAGAAACGGCGGAGACCGGCCCAGTCAGGATGTAATCGAACATCAGGGCCGAGACGCTGATTTTGGCGAGCGTGCCGCCGAGAGCTTCTTTGACGACGCGATAGACGCCGCCGCGCACGAACATCGAACAGCTTTCCACGTAGACGGCGCGAACCGCAAAAGCAAACAGCATGACGCCCAGAACAAACCAGGGCGCGCTTTTGCCGATCGCCTGTTCAGCGATGCCGCCGGCATAGAAGGCGGAAGAACCGAGGTCGTTGAGAATTACGGCGGCGGCTCGCCAGTAGGAGATGAAGGTGAGCATCACCGAGGTCGCAACCACAATGCGAACCCGGTTGGAGCCGGTTGGTGAGTTTGATGTTGACGACATGCAGCGGGAGTCCTAGTGGCTGTTTTCGTCCTTCCTGTCCAATAGGGTTCCGACGTCTTCAACGAACGTTAGCAGCAGGACAACTACCGTCCCGAGCCACCCGGCGACAAACATGATTTCCAGAATCTTTACCAGCAGTACGCTGAAATTCATGACCACGCCATGTTAACCGATCGGCGCGGAATTCGGCGCTAGATTTATTGATGCCGGTAGTGGGCTAATTTACTTGTTGCCGAGCTGCGAGCTACGAGCTTCGAGCGAACCGGTTGCCCCGCAGCTCGAAGCTCGCAGCTCGTGGCTCAAGCTCCGTTTGCTATCCTGATGCGTGCTCAAAATTCACCGAAGCGCGTGGGGGCTGGTGCTGGTGTCGGCGGCCCTGCAGGTTGCGATCTTTCCGCTGCCGGGGCTGTATGGGCTGGCCTGGGTCGCGGTGGCGCCGCTGCTCGTCGCGATTCTGCGGGCCCGCGTTCCGGAGACTCTGCAACTGCAACTGGACGATCAGGCGCGCTTGCTGCCAGCCACGCCGTGGCAGGGGTTCGTGCTGGGCTACGTCTGTGGGATTCTCTGGTTAGCCGGGACCTGCTACTGGATCTTCGACACCATGCACCGCTATGGCGGGCTGCCGATTCCGGTCGCCGCGCTGGCGCTGATCTTGTTCTGCATGTATGTCGGGCTTTATCACGGGATGTTCGGGCTGCTGCTGGCCTTGGTCGTCGGATCGAAGCTCGGCGGATCGAAGCTCGGCGGATCAAAGATCGTCGGATCAAAGCCGGCCGCATCGGGAGCGTCGATCCGGCGCGCGCTCGTGGCAGCTCCGTTTCTTTGGGTCGCGGTGGAACTCGCCCGGACGCGGATTACCGCGTTTCCATGGGAGCTTCTGGGATACTCGCAGACCGCGAATTTTGCGCTCACGCGGATTGCGACCCTGGTAGGCGTCTACGGACTCTCGTTTGAAATCGTGCTCGTGAACAGCGTGTTCGCGGCCGCGTTTCTGGTTGCGAAGGAACAGCGGAAGCGCCTGCTGCTGGCCGCGTGTGCGGCGGTGGTGATCCTACAGACGGGACAATGGCTGGCGCCTCCTCCAGTCGCGACGGATCACACCGCGCTTTTGGTGCAGCCGAATATTCCGATTCAGGAAGGGGCGATGTGGACGAAGGAATATTTTCAGGGCACGCTGCGGGACTTGACGGCGACGAGTTTGCACCCCACCGGAGAAAAAACAAGGCGGCGTTACGACTTGATTGTGTGGCCCGAGTCACCTTCGCCGTTTTACACGAACGATCCTCTGTTTCGAGATGCCGTGAGCGCGATGGCGAGGCAGTCGGGAAGTTGGGTGGTGGCGGGCTCGATTGGAATCACGCCGGCAATGCACAGCGGCGGACAAAGTTCGCAGATTTTCAACTCGGCTGCCCTGGTCAGTCCGCTGGGCGAGTGGGTTGGACGCTACGACAAAGTGCATCTCGTGCCCTTCGGTGAATATTTGCCGTTTCCGCAGGTATTTGCCTTTGCCGGAGGGCTGACCAAAGAAGTAGGAGAGTTTCAGCGAGGTGCGTCGCGAACGCCACTGGATGCCGGAGGCCAGCGATTCGGAATGTTTATCTGCTATGAATCGATCTTTCCCGACGAAGTGCGACAGGGACCGCTGCAGGGCGCACAGGTTTTGTTAAACATCTCGAATGACGGCTGGTACGGCGACTCCGGCGCCTGGAAGCAGCACCTGCAGCAGACCGAAATGCGGGCCATCGAAAATGGGCGGTGGCTGCTGGCGGGGACGAATACGGGGATGACGGCATCGATCGATCCTTACGGACGGATCGTGGCGGCGACCCCGCGCAAGGTCCGCATCGCGCTGGCGGCGCCTTACGCCCTGAGTTCAGGCACCACCTTTTACACGCGCCATGGCGACTGGTTCGCATATCTGTGTGCGATAATTTCAGCAGGCGCGCTGCTGGCGCGTTTTGTATTCTCCACTCGCGAGCGATAAGTATATTTGGATGAACAATGTTGGATGATCTGGAACAGCAATACACTTCTTTAAAGACGAAGGTCCACGACCTGCGGGAGTATCTTTGACGCCGGTAAGCTGCGCCAGCAGTTTGCCGAAATCGAAAAGCAGGCGTCGGATCCCAATCTGTGGTCGAATCCTGAAAAATCTCAGCAGGTGATGCGCGAACGGAAGCGTCTGGAAAGCATGTTGTCGCTGGAAGGCGACTTGGCGCGACGGACCGACGACATCGCCACCTATTTCGATTTGGCTGGCGAAGGCGAGAACGTCTCCGCCGACTTGCAGCGCGACTTGGAATCTCTGCGCGAACTGGTGGATCGCGTCGAAACCGAGACGCTGCTTTCGGGCGAGAACGACGGCCTGAATGCGATCATGACCATTCATCCCGGAGCGGGCGGAACCGAGTCGCAGGACTGGGCGGAGATGCTGCTGCGAATGTATCTGCGATGGGCCGAGCGCCAGGGATTCAAGACCGAGATGTACGACTACCAGCCCGGCGAAGAAGCCGGAATCAAGTCCGCGACGTTTTCGGTGATCGGCCAGTATGCGTTCGGATATTTGACCAGCGAGATTGGCGTGCACCGGCTGGTGCGGATTTCGCCCTTCGATCAGGCGAAGCGGCGGCATACGTCGTTCGCCAGCGTGTACGTTTCACCCGAGATTGACGACAGCATTGAGGTCAACATCAAGCCGGATGACATTCGGATTGACACTTACCGTTCGAGCGGCAAGGGTGGACAGCACGTGAATACGACCGATTCGGCGGTGCGGATCACGCACATCCCGACGGGTCTGGTAGCCAATTGCCAGAATGAACGCTCGCAGCATAAGAACAAGGAGAAGGCGATGAGCATGCTGCGCTCCAAACTTTACGAATTCGAACTGGAGAAAAAGCGCGAGGTCACAAAAAAGATTGAGGATTCGAAACTGGATATTGACTTCGGTTCCCAGATACGGTCGTATGTGCTGCAACCTTACCGGATGATCAAGGATCACCGCACGAAGCTGGAGATCGGCGACGTGGATCGTGTGCTGGATGGCGATCTGCGGCCGTTGATGCAGGCGTATTTGCGGATGCGAAGAGGCGAGAAAAAACCATGAGCACGCGCGCGGCAGCCATCCATCGCGGTTTGAGCCTGGAGTACTTCACGGTGGTGTGGAATCTGCTGGAGGCGGCGGTCGCGCTGGTTTGCGGTGCAGTGGCCGGCAGCATTGCGTTGATAGGCTTCGGGCTGGATTCGCTGATCGAGGTGTCGTCCGGGGGCATTCTGCTCTGGCGCTTGCGTGCGGATCACGACGAGGAGCGAAGGGAAAGGGTGGAGCGGAGTGCACTGAAGCTGGTTGGTTTGAGCCTGCTCCTGTTGGCGGCCTACGTTGCGGGAGATTCGGTGGTCAGCCTGGTACGGCGGGAAGCCCCGGAGAGGAGTCTGCCGGGAATTGCATTGGCGATGGTGTCGTTGATTGCGATGCCGTTGCTAGCGCGGGCCAAACGTCGAGTCGCCTCGGCCCTGGGGAGTTCGGCCCTGCAGGCCGATTCGCGGCAGACCGATATCTGCGCCTATCTTTCCGCAATTCTGTTGCTGGGACTACTTTTGAACGCCGTCTTCGGGTGGTGGTGGGCTGACCCGGTGGCCGGGTTAGTGATGGTGCCTCTGATCGCGTATGAAGGAAGCGAGGCGCTGCGTGGAAAAACCTGCTGCCAGGATTGCGGGTAGAAGATTGCGGGTGGAAGAAGCTTATGGGAGTGCCGAAGACAAGCTCGCTGAAACCGCCAGCTCTTGGACCCCGCCTGCAGCGCGCCTTCCGCTATGCCGCGGAGAAACACGCCGGACAGACGCGGAAGCAGTCGGCGGTGCCTTATCTCTCGCATCTAATGGCGGTTGCATCGCTGGTGCTTGAAGCGGGCGGTGACGAAGACATGGCGATCGCGGCGCTGCTGCACGATGTGGTCGAAGATTGCGGCGGCATGCCGCGGCTGCGCGAAGTCCGCAAGCAGTTTGGTCCGCGGGTGGCGAAGATCGTGGAGGGTTGTACGGATTCATTCGGCGAGCCGAAGCCGGAGTGGGTAGAACGGAAGAAAGACTACCTGCGCGAAGTGAAGCACGCTGACGCCGAGACGCGGCTGGTTTCGGCGTCGGACAAGCTGCATAACGTCCGAACGATTCTGGCGGATTACCGGCAGCATGGGGAAGCCATCTGGACGCGGTTCTCGGGAAAAAAGGAAGGCACGCTCTGGTACTATCGCGTCTTGAGCGACGAATATCAAAGGCGGAGCCCGAACCGCATTACGCGCGAACTCGAGATCGCAGTCGCGGAATTGGAGCTGGCTACCGGCAAGAAACCGCGGTCATCGAAAGAGTTCGTGAAGAAGTTCGCGAAGAAGAAAGCCGCAGCCAATTCTGGGAGATGAATGATGCCCCGAATGCTTGATCTGATCCGCAATTCGCAGGTTCCGTCGAACCTGATGCAATCGGCGGCGCACGGATCTCTCTCGGTGCCGCCTGGGGAAACGATTGAGATCCTAGTCTATCTGGCGCTCCATCACAAATTGCTGGGTCCGCAGGCGCGTCTTACTCTAGCCGGTTGGGATGAAAAAGCCAGCCTGGCCGCGGCTGCCGATCCAAAGACCAGCCCCGAGGTTCTGGGATATTTTGTTTCCCTGGAGAATCTGAGGACGTGCCTGCTGCCGGCACTGGCGGAGAATCCGTCGGTAGGCGAAGAGGCGCTTGACGCGCTTGCGGTGTCGGGGTCGCGCGCAGTCATAGACGCTTTGTTGAAGAGCACGCGAGTGATGAGCGCTCCGCGGCGATTGCAGGCGTTGCAGTCGAATCCTAACCTGCGTCCAACTGAACACGGCGAGATTGCCAAGAAGCTGGCTGCTTTGGAAACCCGCCGGGCCGGGGACCGGGACGCAACCGAAGCGGGCGTGCCCGACGAAGTTATCGAGAGCACAGTCACAAAGTATCTGGAAGAGAACGCGGCGGAGCTGGCCGCCGAAAAAGACAAACCGTTCCAGCCCTTAGGAATGGCGCACGAAGAGGCGGGCGGCGAGGCGGCGGTTGAAGTTGGGCCGCAGGCCGCTGCTGCCACGGCGAGTGCAAGTGCTGACGCGGCAGCGGGAAAGTCAGCGGCGGCCGCAGCCGCTATCCATGCCAAGAAGCATCCACCTCCCGCTCATGAGGAAAGGCGCGACAGCACGCTGCAGAAGATTGCCAAGCTCGACATCAGGGGCCGGATCACGCTGGCGATGCGCGGCAGCAAGGAGGACCGGTCGATCCTGATTCGCGATTCCACCAAGCTGGTAGCGGTGGCGGTGCTGGAGTCGCCCAAAATTACGGATGGCGAAGTGGAAGCTATTGCGTTGCAAAAAAATGTGCTGGAGTCGGTGCTGCGCGCGATTCCGATGAAACGGAAGTTTGCGAAGAACTACAGCATCATGCGAAACCTGGTCTACAATCCGCGCACGCCGCTCGATCTCTCGCTGGGATTGATGAAGAACCTGCTGATTCACGACCTGAAGAATCTGTCGGGGAACAAAGAGGTTTCGGACACGATTCGTAAGCTGGCGCTGCGGATGTTTAAGCAGAAGGTGGAAAAAAAGGGCTGAGGCGAACGGTCGCGAGTCGCTGTTCGTTTTTCGCTGATCATGTTCGTTCGTCTCGAGCAGGCTGCAAAAAAACTGGGGTTTCGCGAGGGCATCGCTTTAGCGATGCCGTAGGTTCTTCCGCCCGTAGAGACGGGGCTTTGCCCCGTCTCCGGAGACGCGACAAGCCGCGTCTCTACAGGAAATCAGACGCCCCTTCTGGGGCTGGGCATCGACATTTCCTCATCGCCCAACTCCTTCTCCGCCGCCGGACCAGCGCAGGGCATCGTGAACTTGAAAATGGAGCCATGGCCGGCCTGCGCCTCGACCCAGATCTTCCCGCGCGTACTCCGGCGCAATGCCGATCCCGTTATCGCTCACGCTGAACAACCACTGCTGGCCCGCTTTTTCGGCCTGCGCGGAAATCGCCGGCGGTTCTTTCCCGCGGAACTTGATCGCGTTCCCGATCAGATTCTGGAAGACCTGCCCGATCTGCGAGCGGTCCGCCCACACCACCGGGAGCGGTGCATGCGTGACCACCGCGCCGCTCTCTTGAATCGCCGGACCCAGACTCAGTAGGACCTCTGCCATCGCCGCCTCGCAATCGACGGGTTCGCAAGCGGCACAATTCCGGCCTACTCGCGAAAAGGCCAGCAGATCCCGAATCAGGGTCTGCATGCGTAGAGCTCCCTCGCAGGCATAGCCGATGAACTTGTCGGCATTCTCGTCGAGCTGGCCGCGATAGCGTTCGGCAAGCAACTGGGTATAGGTCGCCACCATGCGCAGCGGCTCCTGCAGGTCATGCGATGCCACATAAGCGAATTGCTCAAGCTCCGCGTTGGAGCGGGCCAGTTCGTCGACCTTCTGCGCCAAATCCTCTTCCGCTTGCCGCCGCAAACGAAGCTGACGCTTTTCCTGCAAAGCCCGCCGGATGGCTTCGGGCAGCCGCGCCAGTCCGTCTTTCAGAACGTAATCCGTCGCGCCCCGTTTGATGCACTCCACCGCGGTTACGTCTCCCAAAGCGCCCGAGACCAGGATCAGTGGAATGTCCAGCCCCTCGCGCCGCAGCACCTCCAGCGCGTCCATGCCTTTCCACTGTGGCAGGTTGTAGTCGGCGAGCACTATGTCGGGACGGTGCGTGCGAAGCTGCCGCTCAAACTCCGCTTCCGCTTGCACGACCACCACAGAGACTGAGAAGCCGCCTCTGCGCAGAGCCTGGGCCGCGAGCTCCGCGTCCAGTTCGTTATCTTCAACGTGCAGCACCCGGAGTTGGCCCGGTTGGGGCGCGAGATCGTTAGTGAGTGTCATGAGCCCGTCCTGCCAAATGCTGCGAATCTTGCGCTACCGGCTGCTGATTGATGACCAGCCAGTACAGTCCTACGGTCTTGACCGTCTCCCGGAACTGCTCGAAGTCGACTGGTTTCTGGATATAACTGTTAGCCCCCAGGTGGTAACTGGCCACTAAGTCCCGCTCTTCTTTCGACGAGGTCATGATGACGACCGGGATAATCTTGGTTCGAGGATCGCTCTTGACCTGTTTGAGCACCTCCAACCCATCGACCTTGGGCAGTTTCAAATCCAACAGCACCAACTTGGGGGGATGATCAAACGATCGATGCGTGAACGCCCCGCGACAGAAGAGAAAGTTCAGGACCTCCTCGCCATCGCGTGCCACGAAGATGTTGTTCGCCAGCTTCTCCCGCCGCAGCGTATGCAGGGCAAGATCCACATCGTCCTGACTGTCTTCCGCTAACAGTATGTCCAGCGCATTTGAGTTCATAAGCGGCCTCCAGCCGTGGCTCCACTACTTTTCGATTCAGCTCGTTTTCCCACACCGAGGGTGAAATAGAAGGCCGCGCCTCTGTCCAGTTCCGCTTCCGCCCACACCCGGCCTCCGTGCTTGTGAACGATGCGTTGCACCGTCGCCAAGCCGATGCCCGTGCCTTCAAAATCTTCCGTACGGTGCAACCTCTGGAAGACTCCGAATAGTTTGCCGACATATTTCATGTTGAAGCCGATGCCGTTGTCTCGGACCATGAACACCACTTGCCCATCCTCTTCTTCTTTGTGATTGACTTCGATGACGGCGTGGGCGCGGGGGCGGGTGAACTTGAGGGCGTTGGCCAGCAAGTTTTGAAAGATCTGCCTGAGCAAAACGGGATCACACTCCACAGCAGGTAGATCGGCGATGACCCATTCCACCTGCCGCCCTTCACTCTCCGGCTGCAGAATCGCTAACACTTCCGCGATAACTGCGTTCAACCCGGTTGGCTGCAGACGCAGTGCATGGCGGCCCAGCCCCGCCAGATTCAACAATCCATCGACCAGCAGGCCCATCTTTTGTGTCCCTGCCCGAATGCGCTCCACATACTTTTGGGCAGTAGGATCGAGGGTGGAACCGAATTCTTCCACCAGTAACTGGGAAAAGCCGCTGATATGCCGCAAGGGCGCCCGCAAGTCATGCGACACCGAGTAACTGAAAGCCTCCAGCTCTTGGTTGGCGGCTTCCAACTGGGCCGTTCGCTCGACCACCCTGCGTTCGAGCTCTTCATTGAGTTTTCGGATTTCAACCTCGGCTGCCTTCCTCTGCGTGATGTCGCGCGCAATGTTTGCGACCCCAACAATCGCGCCGCTGCTGTCCTTAAGCGGCGAAATCGTCGCCGAAATGTCAACCCGCTTGCCATCCTTTCGCACCCGGACAGTTTCGAAGTGGTTTACGTGTTCACCGCGTGCAATTCGCGCCAGAATGTCGGATTCCTCGTTCGCGCGCTCCGGTGGCAAGAGCCTGTCCAGCGACTTGCCCAGGGCTTCTGCTGACGAGTAGCCGAACAGCTTCTCGGCCCCGGAATTCCACGCGGTCACCGTCCCATCCAGGGTCTTACTGATAATGGCGTCATCGGAGGACTCGACCACGGCCGCCAGGCGTCCGCGCATTTCCTCCACCCGCTTGCACTCCGTGATGTCCGTGCGGATGGCTACGTACTGCTGCGGTTTACCATCCGCTCCTGCGAATGGGACAATGGTCGACTCCACCCAGTACATCGAGCCGTCCTTGGCGCGGTTCTTGATCTCGCCGTGCCAAACCTGGCCATTCGCGATGGTGTGGTACATCTGCTGGAAAAACTCTTTCGAGTGGTGGCCCGAGTTGAAGATGCGGTGATTCTGGCCGATCAGTTCATCCTTGGAATATTGACTGATGGCGCAGAACTTCTCGTTGACGTAGGTAATCGTGCCCTGGACGTCGGTCACCGCCACGATGGCGTGTTGATCCAGGGCGAACTTTTGATCGGCCAGCTCTTTAATCGCGCTCTCTCTGGTGGCGAGGCTTACCATCAGGGATTGCTCCGCCCGCTTGCGCTTGGTGATGTCCTGGAAGGTCCCCGTTGCGAACCGTGGCTTACCTCCGGAATCGAGTTCAACCTGCGTTCTCGATCGCACCCACCGCGTCTCGCCACCAACCACCAGGCGGTGCTCGACGTCAGAAGCTGTTCCTTCGAGAGCCGCGTCCCACCCATCCATGAGTTTTTGGCGGTCCTCCGGGGGAACGCGTTCGAGAACCTTTTCTCGCGAGACCGGTGTCCCGATGGGGACCTCGAAGAGCCGGTAGGTCTCTTCGGACCAGGTGAGCGCATCTTTGGCAACGTCCAGATGCCAGCTGCCAACCTCAGCCACAGCCTGGGCGTGGTCGAGATCCGATTTACTGCGTCTCAGTTCCGCGTTGCGCCGCCGCATCGTTCCGGCCAGCACGCTGATGGCGGCCCCGTTGACCATGAACAGCGCAAACCCGATCCTGTCACCCAGGCTAGCAATCGCGAAGGAGCCCTGCGGTGCAAGTAAGAAATAGTCGGCGGCAACGCCCGAGAGCAACATTGCGGCAAGTCCCGGCCCAAGTCCCGCCAGCACTGCCACCAGTATGACCACCGGATAATAAGTGACGTATGGAGCAGTGAGTCCGAAAGACTTTCCCAGCCAGTAGCGGAGGGCGGTGGCGGCCACAACCGCGAGCACGGTCAATCCGTAACGCATGAGCCAGGCACGGATTGCGTGGGTGGATTGTTTGACCAATTCCATGATCCCGGTTCTTTGCCGCACTCGAGAGTTATCGGCAAACCCGATTACCGTTTCCGGTAAAGAGGCAGGTTACTTATGGCCCTGGGCAAACCCCGGAGAGCCTGGGTCCCGATTTTTTCTCCATCGGCCTCGGTGCTGGAACCATTAGGGAAATTCTGACTAAGTTGGTTCCCGGATAGCCTTGAAGGCCTAGTTCGTGTGGGGACGGGAGAGTCTGTGTCGCAACCTCAAGCGCGGGGAAAAAAGTGGAACGCGCTATCGCTCCAGCCGCGAAGCGGCGACATGGGAAAGCCCGGCACGTCAGTTCCGGGAAGGCAAAGTGGAACAAGCCGGAGTCCCTTCAGGGACGGCACCGAGTTGCGACACAGTCTCGGGCGGCCTAGTCGAGCGCAGCTCGGCCTCGCCTCTTGCGCCATTACCATTCCCGGCGAGCAGGACTTTCCGGGCAGCTAGGGTTGCGTCCCATCAATTCGCGGCACAAATAGAATGCTCTGAAGGGGCACGACTTCAGAGGCTGCGGAAAAACTCCGGTTTGCTATCACGAAATCGCTTTACCGATACCGCAAATTCTTCCGCCTGTAGAGACAGGGCTTGCACCGTCTCCGCAGACGCGGCAAGGCGCGTCTCTACGGGAAATCAGTTGCCCTTTTCGGGGCTGGGCATCGAATACCGACTTTTTCCGCAGGCTGCTCCGCCGCTCAGGGTCGCCCCTTCCCACCCTCCAGTCTCGCCAACGAAGACTGAATCCGACGATCCTAATCCGACGACCCTCAGGGGCCTGCAGCCGGTTCGGGCTCTCCCGTTGGTCCCGCGTTCTCCAATTGCCTTCGGAGTTTCTTCACCAGTTCGTGCACCGACTCGAGCTTTTCGGCCGCCGCCGCCGGCAGCCCGGGGGTTTCCAGGGCCAGTTCACTGGACAGCAGCAGCGCCGTGACCGTGCCATTCAGTTCGCTGTGGAGCCTGCCGACCGCCGCTTGGCGGGCCCTCACTTCCTCGCGCTGGCGGCGCTGCAGGGCCGCCCGGACCTCCCGCACCAGACGCTCCATTCCGCTGATCGCCAGATTGACCTGCACCGGGATGGCAGTGCCCAGGTGCTCGAGCGTGGTCCCCGCTTCATAGGGCTCGGTTTCGAGCAGGTATTGATCGAGCACCACGGCCAGGCAGCATTCCGCCCGCAAAAGTGTGGTGGCCCGCGCCAGACTCTCCGCCACCACGACCTCCTCGCCCGTCGCCTCAGTCAGCGCCGCCGCGCACTCGGATGCCCGCTCGCTCGGCGTCACAAGAAGGATCATGATGACTCCCTTCGCAACTTGCGGGCCAATTGTTTTAGCCTGAAAATAAATGAGTTATGCGCTCGGCCTTCCCCTGAACTCCCGTTCTGGCACCAGCGCCTGGACCGCCCCGCTCAGTTTTGGGACTCGTACTCTTTCAGCTTCCGGTAGAGCGTCGTCTTGCCAATACCCAGCAGTCGCGCCGCCAGCATCTTGTCTCCGTTCACCTGCGCCAGCGCGTTCAGGATGGTCTGTTTCTCCAGCTCCGCCATCGGCACGATGCCATTGCTCGGCTGGCTCATCGTCATCAAGTCGATGGGCGCGCTGTAAATCTGGGTGGGAAGATCGCGCATCTGAATCTCGTTCGCGCTGCTGAGCACACACGCCCGCTCCAGTGCGTTCTCCAGTTCGCGCACGTTGCCGGGCCAGTCGTAATTCAGCAGCGCCTTGAGTGCCTCGTCCGAAATGGTCTTTTCGGCGCCTGCATCGCGCCCGATGCGCTCCAGAAAATGCGCCACCAGCAGCGGGATGTCCTGCCTCCGCTCGCGCAACGGGGGAATCCGCAGCGTCAGCACGTTCAGCCGGAAAAAAAGATCGCGGCGGAACGTACCATCGGCCACGGATTGTTCCAGGTCGCGATTGGTCGCGGCCAGAATCCGCACGTTGATGGGAACCCGCTTCACGCTTCCCACCGGACGAATCTCCTTCTCCTGAATCGCCCGCAAGAGCTTTGCCTGCAAGTCGGTCGGCAGTTCGCCAATTTCGTCCAGAAATACCGTGCCCCCTTCGGCGATTGCCAGCAGTCCGTCCTTGGGATGGGTCGCTCCCGTGAAGGCGCCGCGCACGTGCCCGAACAGTTCGCTCTCGATCAGCGTCGGCACCAGCGATCCGCAGTCGACCGGAATGAACGGCTTGTTGCGGAACATGCCGGCCAGGTGAATCGACTTCGCGACCAACTCCTTGCCCGTGCCGCTTTCGCCCAGAATCAGCACCGCATGCGCGCTCTGTCCGGCCTTCGCGATGATGCGGTAGAGCTTCTCCATCTCCGGCGCGCGCCCGATGATGTTGCCGAAACCCTGCCGCGACTTGATGGTCTCGCGCAGCGCGCGGTTCTCCGTCTTCAGCCGCAGATGGGTCGCCACCCGCTCCAGGAGCAGGCGCAGTTCTTCCATGCTGAACGGTTTCGTGACGTAGTCGTACGCGCCATCTTTCATGGCCTGCACCGCCGACTGCACCGTGCCATAGCCGGTTACAACGATCACCAGCGCCTCCGCGCGATGCTTCTTGATGGCATGCAGCGCTTCCAAGCCGCCCGCGCCCGGTAGCCGTAAGTCCAGCAGCACGGCGTCGGGGCTGGAGGTGTCGAGCGATCGGTAGGCCTGTTCGGCAGACTCCGCCACCTGCGCATTGAAGCCGAGCGACTGCGCCACCTCGCGGCAGGCCTCGCGGATGGTGCGGTCATCGTCCACGATCAGAAGGTTCAAGAAATTCGCTCCCTCGATTTGCGGCGTATGGCTCTGGCTATGGCTAAGGACGGCGGCGGTCGATGCGTTGAACATGGCAAATCTCCCTGGCGATGTAGAATTTCACGATCAACTAACAGTACGTAGAGACGGGGCTTGCCCCGTCTCGCTGGCCCCGTCTCCGGAGACGCGGCAAGCCGCGTCTCTACGGGAAATCAGACGCCCCTTCAGGGGCTCTGCAGAACCTCGGCCACACGCTCGATCAGAGCCCTTCGGGAAAATGGTTTGCGAATCAGCTCGACCGCGCCCGCTGCGGATTCCACGGGCGCCTCCTGGTAGCCGGAAATCAATAGGACCTTCATGCCCGGCTTCTGCCGCAGCAATGTTTCTGCGAGTTCCCGCCCATTCATCCCCGGCATCATGAAGTCGGCGATCAGCAGATCGACGGCGGCGGAATGTTCCGCGAAAACCTTCAGCGCTTCTTTCCCGCTGGACGCCGCGAGAATCCGGTGACCGGCATCCAGCAAGACGCGCTGCATGGATTTGCGCGCCGTGGCATGGTCATCCACCAGCAAAATAGTTTTGCTGATGGTTTCAAGAACGACTTCGCCCGCGTACGGCCGCGCCACCGGCGCGCTCGCCGCGGTCGAGAGCTCCTCGATCGAAGACCGCTCGTCCGAATATTCGACCGCCGGAAGAAAAACTTCAATGCAAGTGCCGCGTCCCGGTTCGCTCTCGACCTCGATTATCCCGCGCGCTTCACTGACGATGCGCTGCACCGTCGCCAAGCCCAGACCCGTGCCCTTTCCCGGATTCTTGGTGGTGAAGAAAGGCTCGAACAGCCGCCCGCGAGTCTCCGTATCCATCCCGCAGCCGTTGTCTTTCACCGCCAGCGAGACCGCGCGCCGGGCGCTCCCGGGCGCAGCTTTACTAGAAACTTCACCAGGAGATTCCCTGGGAAATTCCGCCGCCCGCGTAATCAACCTAATCTTTCCTCCCTGCGGCATCGCATCGCGCGCGTTCAGCACCAGGTTCATCAGGATCTGCCGCAACTGCGCCGGATCGGCCAGCACCCGTCCGGCGCCGGAGTCGAGCGCGGTGACCAGTTCAATCGGTTCGCCAATCAATCGCCGCAACAGATTTTCCGAGGAAGCCACAATTTCGTTGATCAGGATCGGGCGTGGCTCCGCCGCTTGCTTGCGCGCGATCGCCAACAGTTGATGCGTCAACGCCGCCCCTTGCTCGCCCGCCATGCGGACTTCCTCCACGTGCTGACACAGCTCGCTCGTCTCCAATCCACGGCTCTCCCATCCACCGTTCGCCAATCGTCCGCTCTCCAAACCAGCGCTCAGCAGGTCGCAGTACAGCAGAATGCCGGTCAGCAGGTTATTGAAGTCGTGGGCGATTCCTCCCGCCAGCTTTCCGATGACTTCCATCTTCTCGGCTTCGCGCAGATGTTCTTCCACCCGCTTGCGCTCGGTCGCGTCCGCCAGCATCGCGATCAGGAAGGCGGGCTGCCGTCGCGCGTCGCGCCCGAGCGACACCGTCAGATGTCCCCAGAGATCGGAACCGTCTTTTCGCCGGAAGCGCTTTTCGATTTCGATCGAGCCGCGCTCGCCCCGCATCAGCTCGCCCAGCAATCGTTCGTCTGGCGAAAAATTGTCGGGATAAATTTCGCGGCCAATTTCGCGATGAAGTTCCGGATGAACTTCCGGAAAGAAATCGCCAGCGTGCGTGCCGGCCAGTTCCTGCGGGCTGTAGCCAAGCATTCTGCTGAGCGCGGGATTCGCTTCCAGAATCCGGCCATCGAGCTGGCAGATCCCGATTCCAATCGCGGCCTCTTCAAACATTGCCTGGAAGCGCAGCTCGCGGTCGTAATCGCGTGCCGCCGGAAATTGGGTCACGACGTTCATGCCGACACCACTCCTCAAGATTCAGCCCGCCGCCCGACCCATCGCCACATCCGTTTGCGGTCCGGAGAAACCGCAAGAAAATGCCGGGTAGCGCTGGCACATTGCGACATTGCGATTCCAAGCTGGGAAAAAGCAGCTCGATTTTTCCGCGAATGAACCGCGCTCGCCTGATTAGGGAAGAGTGTAGTGCGAAACCCCATAGCCGCTAAGTGCGACCCATCACATCAATTTGTGATGAATCGGGTGATGATGATTGATGATTGGGAAGGAATATAGAGATGGCGGCGCGCATGCCCAAATGGCCAATACGGGTGACAGGCGCACCACCCGCCCGGCGGCATATCCCCCAGCCTGTTCGCTGGTCCGCCGCCCCAGATAATTGCCAGATCGACGCCGATGGTTTTCAGCCGTTCCTTCTGATCGCGACGGAAGCCCTTGCCCAGGCCCACCAGCAAGATCTCGCAAGGTTTAAGCTCGCAACCTGCAATTCCCCGCCCTGTGAAGTTGAGATGATCTTTGGTGAAATAAAAGGAGCCCAGTGCCCGATTACGAATCATCTTGAAGTGACACAAGCGCAATTTCAAGATAGGATGTCTTTGCGGTGACGGTCGTCTCCTCAAGGCTAATTGTGACTGGGAAGATTTGAGCCTGGGAGGGCGGTTGCACGGCTTTTCCCCGGTCTGCGGAGCAGATTCTCCCAAATTGCATCGTGGCAGAAATCCCAAAACTGTCTGTCGTTATGCCCGCCTACAACGAGATGGCGACAATCGAGGAAATCCTTTCGCGGGTTCAAGCGATTGATATAGACAAAGAGATCGTCGTTATTGACGACGGCTCACCATCAAAATAAGCGGGAGAGTATCGTGAGCGCTTTGAGATAAATTAGTATCAGTAATTGCCGATGAACCAATCCGCTCCGGTTCTTTCCAGGAACAGCGACAGGCAGCATGAGCATCCCGTCCAGGCGGGGCGCCGGCGAACTCTCATCTTTTGTGCGGTCTCTCTTCTGATTGGTTGCTCATTCTTCGTTCGTCATATCGCCGGGATGCTGTACACCCATTTCCAGTATAGCTGCCTCGTTTACAATCCAAGATCGGTCCGTGAAAATCCTCCTGCCAACTATGACTTCATGCCGGAGGATGTCAGTTGGGATGAGACTCGCTGGTACGGACGTTGGACAAATGAAGTTCTTCGCGGGGAATGGAGTGGCGCAAACCTGGAATCTTATTCCTCCTTCGTGACTTCCCCAGTGCCGCGCCAACCATTGTGGCTTCGAGACCGCATGGGACCGCTGATTCTGGCTGGAATCGCGCGATTGCCGGACAGCGATGTTCGCACCGCATTTCTGGCGGCAGACCTGCTATTTCCCATTGGAATCGCGCTTTCGCTCATGTTTTTGTCCTGGGAGTTGCGCCCATCGATGTCCTTCGCTGTAGCTGCGACCTCGCTGATCATGTTTTTCAATTGGCAGGATGTGCTCAATTTCA
>OBLU010000755.1_pt1 | contig 30351 bp, 17 predicted proteins | sample 1518681 | NCBI WGS metagenome assembly OBLU01 (sample SAMEA3539304, study PRJEB22396) | soil metagenome | biome: tundra; feature: field; material: soil | place: USA | collected 2010-05 | depth 0.15 m
CGGTCAGTGCCGATTTCATAAAAGCGGGCCCAAATCGGTCCGTTGCCCGGCGCGGAAACGAGGCGACGTCCATCGTCATTATCAGATTTGAAAGCCAGGTCGTAGATTTTGGTTTTTTCAAACCACGCCGCAGCGGCATTTACAGCCGCGACAATCTCCGGGCTGGGAGCGGACTGTTCCGTCAAAAACATCATGAGTTCCGCGCTTTCGGCGGCGGTCTGTGACGGCATTTCGTAATTGCGGGCCGAAGCCGGTTGCAGGGTCAGCGCGTCATGCTGCTGGCACCACACGGTGCGGCAACCGGCCACGGTAATTTGGGTGGTGAGAACGCACGCGATTCCGCGCTGGAGGCTGGCTGTTGCCCGCGCGCGATATTTTTTTGGCATGAAGGCAAATTCGCCGTTCGTCCCGGAAACGTCACGTAACAGGGTGAGCACGTTGAGCATGGCGTTGTCATTGTAGGTGATGGCGTCGTGATAACCGCCCTGGAGCGGCCAGACCTGGGGCCAGCCGCCATTCGGATATTGGGCGGCGAAAATGTAATCCAGCCCGTGCATGAACGCCTTGCGATAAGAGGTGGACTGATTGGTCCCAGCGGCGGCGATGACCTTCGCCAGAAAGCGCATTTCGGTAATGGTCGCGTCATTGTCGAAGGTGCCCACGTAGTCCCAATGGGCGTCGCGGTGCATGTCAAAGTCCGCCTGGCCCAAGTGACGCGAATCGTTGTTGGGGGCGAAATATTCACCCGGGGCGCGTTGATGTTGTGTCAGGTTCAGATTTTTACTCCAGCCTCCGGCGGGAGTCTGGAACGAGACCATGATGTCTGCGATGCGCCTTGCTTCGCTTTCGCCGTACCAGGAAGCGGGCCGGTTCAACGGCATACTTCTCACGGAACGGCCTGATGGTGGAACCACTGGTTGCTGGATGCCGTGTTTGCGCATTTCCGCCTGAAGAAAAGCCTGGTCAGCCCGCAACTGCTTGGTCGAACGCTTCAGATATTCTTTCCAGGCGGGTTGTTGTGCGCGTGGCAGCGCGGCGATGCGTTCGGCGGTCAACGGCTGTGCCGGTGGATTGGTGCCGATGATGGCGGCGGGCAGGGCCGGGGCGAAAGTGAGGAGCAGTGCGAACCAGGCCACAACAATCCGCTGCGGACGCAGCCGACAGGAAAAAGAGGGTGAACCATGCATGTTTTTAAATTGTGCGGATTGTTTGGAGACTGCGCCAACAAAAATTGTGCACACCGAAGTCAGCGCCGGGCGCACCTTGACACTGCGATAAGCCAGGTTGCATCGTTTCGGCAGGAACGCCGGATTCATCCGGCAGGACATTTAATCACCCGTGCCCGCTGCCGCATGAATGCGGCGTTCCCATCGCAGTGCCCAGGTACGCCCAAAGTCAGCCGGGCGCACCTTGGGGCACCCGCCCCAAACTGGCGGCTGGAAGCCGCCATCACTGGCACGCTGGGAACCGTGCCGCTACACGTGGCGGCAGGCCTCTATGAAATGAATCCGTTGCGCAGGCCATAGTAGGTTTCATTCCATTTCAACTCCTGCCGGAAGGCGCGGATGTTCGTGTCCTCGTCAATGACCAGCAATTCCACACCGGCCATGGTCGCAAAATTTTCGATCATCTCCGTGGTGACCGCCTGGCTGAACCCGGTGTGGTGCGCACCCCCGGCATAAATCCACGCGGTGGCGGCGACCGGCAGGTTCGGTTTTGGAATCCAGAGGGCGCGCGCCACCGGCAGTTTGGGCAACGGCTCTTCCGGCGGGACAACCTCCACTTCGTTCACGAGCAGGCGGAAACGATTGCCCATGTCCATCATGGACATGTTGAGGGCCGGACCCGGCGGGGTATCGAACACCAAACGCGCCGGATCGGCCTTGCCGCCAATGCCCAGGGGATGGACTTCCAACGACGGTTTTCCTTTCGCGATGCTCGGACAAATTTCCAGCATGTGCGCGCCGAGGACTTTCATGCCCTTGGAATCCAGATGATAGGTATAATCTTCCATGAAGGACGTGCCGCCCTTGAGGCCGGAGGCCATGACTTTCATCGCGCGAACGAGGGCGCAGGTTTTCCAATCGCCCTCGGCGCCGAAGCCGTAACCTTCCGCCATGAGCCGCTGAACCGGCAGACCCGGCAACTGCGTCAGGCCGTGCAAATCCTCGAAGGTCGTGGTAAAGCCCTTGAAACCGCCGGCTTTCAAAAACTTGCGCAAGCCAATCTCAATCCGGGCGGCTTCGCGGATGGCCACCCGCAGGGGCGGGTTCCGGCGGAGGGTGGAGGGAAGCCGGTAACTGGCTTCGTATTCGCTGAGGAGCGAGTTGATTTGCGCATCCGTCGCGGCATTGACGTATTTCACCAGATCGCCCAGGCCATAGCCGTTGACGGAATAGCCGAACTGAACCTGGGCGGCGACCTTGTCGCCTTCGGTCACGGCAACTTCCCGCATATTGTCGCCAAAGCGGGCGAACCGGGCACCCTGCCAGTCATTCCAAGCGGCCGCCGCACGGCACCAGGCGCCGATTTGGTCCTGGACGTCGGCATCCTGCCAGAAACCAACGACGACTTTCCGGTTCAGGCGCATCCGGCTCATGATGAAACCATGCTCCCGGTCACCGTGAGCGGACTGGTTGAGATTCATGAAGTCCATGTCAATGGATGACCAGGGGATGCTGCGATTATACTGGGTATGGAGGTGCAAGATCGGCTTCTGAAGAATCTTGAATCCGTTAATCCACATTTTGGATGGCGAAAACGTATGACACCAGGTCACCAGTCCGATACATCCGGGCGTCTGATTTGCCTGCTGGCAAAGGGCGAATACTTCTTCGGGTGTCTTGACGACCGGCTTGAAACGCACCTTGACCGGGATGGCACTTGCGGCATCCAGTGCCCCGGCAATCTCCCGGGAATGGGCGGCAACCTGTTTGAGGGTTTCCGGCCCGTAAAGATGCTGGCTGCCGGTGACAAACCAAATTTCCATTCGTTTCAGATCAATCATAAATGTGCGTTCCATTTTCCCGGTATTTGGAAGGTTGTCAATGAATGGGGAGGCGGCGGGCAAACAAACTCCAGCACCACGCCGGTGAACCCGCCCATCCGTGGCACGGCTGCCTCCGGCTTGCGGGTGCATGCGCTCCGCGTCGGGAGGCCGGTGTTTGCCAATGTTGTTTGATTTTCATCATCTCCGGCACAAACCAAATATAAATAAAAGGGCAGGCACGCATGCCTGCCCTGAGAGAACAGTATATTTTTTAAGCAACTCAAGAATTGGCACCCGAGCGGCGGCGGCGGAAAATCAGCATCATTGCAAAACCGCCCAGCCCAAACAACGCAACGCTGGCCGGTTCGGGAACGGTTATGACTGTAAAGCCCGGATCGCTGAGCAAGTCAACAGTGACATTCCCCACTACTCCGTTTCCTTCAAGGATGCCTCTCGCAATCATGTCGGCTACCTCGGCGGTAGCGTTGCCAACCACAACCAACCGGCCTCCAGCGATATCAACGAGCCGTGTGGCGTCAGTGGTTAATGTGCTACCCCACGAACCGGTAGTAGCCGTACCGACAAGAAAACCGCTGGTAGCAGTCACCGTCCCGCCATAAATATTCAGGTGGCCAGCCAACGATATCCACGGCGCGGTCATCTGAGAATTGCCGTACACGTTCATAGTCGCATTCGGTATGCCCGCAGCCCACCACGGGTCACCGATAAAGATGCTATCCCCCGCAGTAACTGAGGCACTGCCGTACAGGTTAGCGACAGATGTGGGGCCCCCTATGCCGCCAACCGTGGAAAAGGCATAGCCATCTATCACAGTGCCATAGATATCGAGAGTTTGTCCCCACTCCGGGCCTTGTAACGTACCAGCGTTTTGTGCCACGTCCGACGCGCCGATGATCACGTGCCCAGTGTACGTAACTGGATCAACGAAAATATCGCCTGCACTAGCCGGCGGCACCACCAACTGCACCCAGTTGTTTGGATCACTCCATAGACCATTATTATCAGCGCCTGACCAGTTATACTGTCCCGAAGCGTTTTGAACCAAGCACACTGCCAAAGCCACTGGAATTAAGTAATAGGGTTTTCTGAACATAACTTGTTGTCCTTTCTGTTTCATAATTGTTTTTATGGCATCAAGTCCTTCTGTCCGAGTGAGACATCATTTTAAAGTTAACTTGACGCTCTAATATCCAACATTTCAGCGAAGAAAATCAACGCCACTTTGCGCAAAAGAATCACCAAAATGCGAACACCCAAACACCTTCAAATAGCCGGTTTCACCCGGAATAAAGCGGATCGTTACGGTCGCCGATCCGGCACGGAGCGCAGCAAGCTGGTCGTGCGTGCCCGCACGAACGTCGTTTTCATCGCCGCAAGCGGTAGAACGCCTGGCTGTTGGTTGCGGACTGCGGGAGCCACCATCGGTCGCTGATGAGCGTCGGGGATGGGGCCGCCGTGGTCCAGGCTGTGCCAAGAGCGGGAGTGGTTTCCAGCACGAAGCCCGCCGCCCACGACGGCCAGGAAAACGTGAGGCTGGTGGCGGCATTTGACTGGACCAGCGTAACCGGCAACGCGAGCGCGTCAGGGCCAAATTTGTAATCAGTGGCAATTTCCTGGGGTGTGAGGCGACCGTCGTAGATACGAAGCTCGTCAATCGTCGCATTGAGCCAGCCGTCGGCGCTGAAGAGCGAACGACCGATGAACGACCATGCCGTGCTGACGCCGGTCAGCGCGGGCAGCGCATTGGTGACGGCGCTCTGCAGCACGGCATTGGTGTAGATGGCGCAATAGCTGTTGGTCGGATCCATGATGCAGACCACATGAACCGTGCGATTATCCAGCGTGCCGGCGGGATCAAAATTCACCGTGGCGGCAGCCGTGGAAATGCCGAAACGCTGTCCGCTGGCGGAAGTGTGCGGACTGTAAAAAACGAAATTTTGTCCGCTGCTGCCGTTGATGTTGCCAAAATCAAACACACGCGCCCAATTGGCATTCACGCCAAACGTGGCCCAGAATTCGACGGTCAGCGCCGCACTGCCGGAAACCAAACCGCCGGGCAGGTTTACATAGCCGCCGGAGGTGCCGGTAAGCTTGAGCGCGTTATTCGTCACGATGGCATTGCCTATCAACGTGCCGTGCGCCATGCCGATGGAATCCCAGGCGTTGCTCGTGAAGCTGTAGCGGTGCGCCAGTGACGGATGGGCGTAGGCGAGGTCACGGATTTCCGTGCCGCTCAACGGGCGGCCAAAAACACGGAACGAATCAATCCTGCCGCTGAACAAGGGGTCGCCCGGCCACTGGCTTTTGCCGAGGTAATTGTTTTTCGCCAGGATTTGCCACGGACGAATCGTGAGGCTGGAATTGGTGCCAACGGGATTGCCATTCAAGTAAAGCAAGCCTTTCGCGCCGTCGAGCGTGACGGCAACGTGGCACCACGAACCGGTCGGCATGGCGGTGGCCGCATTAATCTGCTGCTCGCCACCGGCGCTATTCGTGGTAATGGCAAAGCGCATCTTGCCGCTGCTGGCCAGCGGCGTGAGGAAAAAATAATTGGTCGTGTCCGTGCCGAAATCGAAGACGCGCTGCCAGACGCCGCCGCCATTCCATTTGACCCAGGTCGCCAGCGTGCTGCAATTGGCGACCGGATCGGCCAACACCACATAATTGGTGACGCCGTCGAGGTTCAAGACATTGCCGCGCGATGAATCGTTGGTGATGACGGCCTTGTTTTGCAACGTGCCGTTGTAAAGGCCGAGATGTTCGCGGGCATCGGTATTGAACGTGTAAAACGCGCTCCAGTCATTCGTCAGTGATGGCCAACCGTCGGCGGTCCAGTTCAATTGCATCAAGCCGAGCGTGGCGGTGCCGCCATTGTTGCCGTCATAATAGTGAAATGTGAACCAGTTGGTGCCATTGTCGTTCATGATGGCCGCATGGCCAGGGCCGATGAAACGCGCGGTGCTTTCGAGCACCATCGTGCCGCCGCCACTGGTCATATTGGTGCCGCTCTTGTCGTAATACGGCCCGGTGACACTGGTGCTGCGGCCCACGCGGATGTTGTAGGTGCTGTTCACGCCGGCGCAGCAACCGCCGAAGTTGACGAACAAATAGTAATAGCCGCCGTGCTGGTAAAGACACGAGCCTTCCTCGGTGTTGCTGAAAAATACCGGGCCATTGTTGGAAACCCGGTAGATCGGGGAATTGGCCGAGATGCGTTTGCCGGTGGACGGATCCAACTGCATGATGAGAATGCCGTCCGAATACGAGCCGAAGGACATCCACACCGTGCCGTTGATATCCACCATGATGCTCGGGTCAATGCAGTTGTAGGCGGTGAGGTCGGTGTTGGTGGTCGTCGCAAAATTCGGGTTGGATTGGATGACTTTGCCCTGATCCGTCCAAACCGGCGAAACCAAGGAAGGCGAGGTGACGAGGCCGATGGCGGAATTGATCGTGCCCCACTCTGAGCAGGCATAGTAAAGATTATACCGGCCGTTGAAGTAGGCGTTGTCCGGCGCCCAGAAATATCCGGTGAAGTTAGTGATGGCATTGGTCGTCCACGCCGGCGGACCGCCGGGAAACACGGCGCTGACGGCGGTCCAGTTGCGCAGGTCAGTGGAAGTTATTCCCGAGATGCCCTGACCGTCACCAAAGACGAAATAATTGTTGCCGTCCTTGATCATCGTGCCCGGGTCATGCAAATAGTAGTTACCGTAAAAGGGCATCTGGGCATTGGCCGTCTGCACGCAAAGCAACGCCAGCAGGAAGAATGCTGCCTGCCGCAATCCATGTTCAAATCTGTTCATTTGCATCCTATTATGTCATCCGCGCCGCAGCCCAACCGCCACTCCAATATCCAATATTGCAGCGGAGAAACAACCGCCACTTTGCGGAATAAGACCGCCAAAATGCGAACGCCAAACATCTTAATTTTGTGGAATCCGCAACGTGGTCAATGAGTATGGCTCCATCGTGCAGGTGAACACCGGCGCGACCCCGGGGAGCTCGCCTTTCTGCGGCACGACGGCGTCCGGTTTATCGAGCGAATTTTCGGCGTTCGGATCGGGGTTCGTCAGGGTGATAATTCTGGCTTTGTTCCCCAGTTTGCCAGCGCCGTTCAGTTTCACCGTCACGGACATGGGTTCGGCGAACGGATTGACCATTTGCAGGACCAGTTCACCGGCGCGCTGGTCGCGGCCGGCGGCGGCATAGAAGGTGGCGACCGGTTTGCGGTCAGACTCGTGGATCAGCTTGCCGTCGAGATACGCCTTTACGCTGCCATCCTGCAATTCGATGCGGAGGTCATACCAATGATTGGTTTCGATTGAGCCGCGCACGTGGTCTTCCACCAGGCCTCCGCCTTGCAAGGAATGCTCGGTGTTGCCCCAGCCACCGAGGTTCCACCAGACGGGGTGGGCGATGTCCGGCGTCTGGAACAGGACGAGGAACCCTTCGTTGCCGCCAAGTTTGCGCGCCTTCAAGGTCAGGGTGTAATTCGTCCAGGCGGGGTCCCCAACGACCGCGCGAATGTTCTCGCCGGCAGCATTCTGCCGCAAGACGCCGTCCACCACGGTCCATTCGCCACCCGCCGTTTTCCAGTCCTCCAGTCCTTTCGAGAAATCACTTTCATACAAGACCCGACCGTCCGGGGCGGTAACGCGGATGTTCTTGTATTCCGCGCGGGTGTTCCAAGTGCCCACCCCGACCATGCCGGCATGCTGTTCCGTGGTCCGGGGGGCCTCGACGTTCACCGGCAAAACCACATCCGGCCGGTTTTGCGCAAATTGCGCCTGGGCATAATATGACGGAGTCAGCTCGATACGCGAGTTGTCGAACCAGATCAAATTCGGATGCCACTGGTCGTGGCCCACCTTGCCGAACAGCGGCGCGTAGGAGGCCAGAAGGACTTCATCCGCATTCTTCCACAGACCGGTCATATAAGCGGCTTCAGCGAGCGCAGCGCGAAGATTGTTTCGCCGGGCAGTGCCGTCGTGGGCCGCAAATTCGCCGACGAAAATTTTCGGGCCTTTGCGGTCATAGCTGTCGTAACGGTTCACATTTTCATACAGCCACCGTGGTGGCACATAATAATGTTCGTCCACCACATCCGCCGGCGTGCCGGTGCGGAATTTGTTCCAGGCAAACTGCCAGAGTGAACCGTTGGGGAGCGGCCCGGCACCGCTGATGATTTTGATGTCCGGATATTTTGCCTTGATGGCCCGATGGAACACATCGTAGCGGTCAAAATAAACCTGCTGCCACTGCTCGTTCCCGACGGCGATGAACTTCAGATTGAAGAGCGCGGGATGTCCCATCGCGGCGCGTTTGGCGCCCCAGACGCTGTTGGTCGGACCATTGGCGAATTCAATCAGATCGAGGGCATCCTGCACGTAGGGGCCGATTTGATCGAGCGGCACGGGCGGTCCCCGCCGCGCTTGGCAGCACATGCCGCAGTTGACCACCGGCACTGGTTCCGCGCCGATGTCCTCGCAAAACTGGAAATATTCAAAGAAGCCGAGCCCATAGGTCTGGTTGTATTCCGGCGACCGGCTGTCCTGCCACACGTTCCAGTTTTGTTTGCGTTCGGACACATCACCGATGGTGTCCTTCCACCGGTACATGTTGGAAAAATCCTTGCCTTCGACGACGCAACCACCGGGAAAACGCAGGAACCCGGGCTTCATGTCCGCCAAGGCCTGTGCGAGGTCGGCGCGCAGGCCGTTGCGCCGGCCTTTGAACGTCTTCTCCGCAAACAGCGAAACCATGTCCACGTCCACCACCCCCGGTTGGGTGGCCAGCACAACGAGCCGGGCATTTGTGACCGAAACGGTACTGGCAAGCTTTGCCTCGAATTTATTCCAGGTGTCGCCAATGTCCGTGATGTCGGTGGCCGCCAAAGCCCGATCGTTGCCGTCTTCGAGGGTGACATGGAGTGCCGCCGAATCTCCCGCCCGCCTTCGCGCGTAAACCGAGAACAGATAATTGTCGCCGGTACGCAACACGATGCCATCGAAACCGGCATTGACCGCGCCGTACCCGGCATCGCCGGGATGGACAACATAGATGCGGAGGAAATGAAGATTATTGGCGTTGAGCGGCGATTCGGATTCGACCGTGAGCCGGCCCTTGGCTCCGGCGTTCGCCACTTCACTCCAAGCGTAGAACGGTTCGCGATCTTCAAAGGAGCGGTTTTGCACCAGTTCGGCGTAAAGCCCGCCGTCAGCCCCATAATTGATGTCCTCGAAAAACAGCCCGTGCAACGTGGGCGGAACCGCCAGCCCGGGGTTGTTCACGTCCACAGTAACTCGCGCCTGGGCGGCGCCGGTGTTGAACGGCACGGCGGACGCCGCAGCCAGCGAGAAAACAACCAGCAGAAGGATTGGATTCGTGGTTCGAGTTTTCATATGTCTTTTGATGTGATGCGGAGGTTCATTTTGTCAGAGGCATTTCCACTTCCGGCCAGCCATGGGCATCCCAGCGGAGGGGCAGGATGGCCAGCGTCGGCATCCCGCCACGATTTCCATCGTAAAAATGGCAACTCAGCCAGTTGGCGCCGTTTTCAGAAAAAATCCCCACCTGACCCGGCCCGATGAAGGGACCGTCGGTCGCCAAAAACAGGCTGCCGCCACCGGCCATCAAATCCGTTCCGTCCTTGTCGAGATACGGCCCGGTGATTTTTTGGCTCCGGCCGACCCGGACCTCGTAGGTGCTGTTCGTACCCCGGCAACAGCGTCCCCAATTTACAAACAGGTAATAAAAACCGTCGTGCCGATAAATATAGGACGCTTCGATGGCATCATTAAAAGCGAGCGAATACAGGGGTGAACGGGTGGCCATCCGTTTGCCGGTTGCAGGGTCAAGTTGAATCAATTTAATCCCACCCCAAAAGGAACCGAACGCGAGCCAAAGATTGCCGTCGGCATCCTGCGAAACGGCCGGGTCAATCGTGTTGAAATTATCGGTGTTGGTGGACTGAACGACGATTCCCTGGTCGGTCCATTGAAATTTTGGATCGGCGGGATCCAGTGTGGGGTTGGTTGCCAGGCCGATGGCCGACCGGTTTTTGCCGAAAGACGACACGGAATAGTAAAGGAGGTAACGGTTCCCGAGGTGAATGACATCGGGCGCCCAATAATGAATCCACCGGTTTGCCGGCACCGCTTGGGCGGTCCAGCCCGGTGCGTTCGTAAATACAGACGGGCCGCGTTCCCATTTCTTCAGGTCTTTGGAATGGCAGCACGGAATCCCGGGACCGGTGTAAAAGACCCAATACTCGTCCCTGCATCTGACAACGGCGGACGGGTCATGCGCGCGGACTTCACGGCTGCCCAACTCCGCCAGTAGCGAGGTTGCGCGGGCCACGGCTTGAGTTGGCATGGAATTGATTTGCGCCGGGACCAGCGTTCCCACCGCCAGCAAAAGCGCAACCACAATCGCCCGTATAACGTTTTCAGCGTGTTTCCGGCCCAGATTCATGTGCGAGCGGTTGAAAGGGTTCATCGCATCAGGCGGAAAAATTCGGTCACTGGGGATTCAGGGATGCGAATGGGGTTGGCGGCATTGCTGTTGGTCGTCCACGGCCCGATTACATTGGTGGCCTCGAGCAGGGTTGCCGTGGGGTCGGTCCAATAGACCAAGGTTTCGTCCGGGTAAAGGGCCAGTCCGATTTTCAACGGATCGTCCGGCGACGAATCCTCGACGAAGTAAGCACGGGACATGGCGCCCAACTGGCCGTTGACCGGATTGCCCAAGCTGACCCGGAAGAAGGTGCCGGGCTGAAGCAGCGCGGCCGGCAAGGGAAGATTGGTGGTCAAAATGCCGGGAACGATCTGGAGCGTGCCGTTGGTCACGAAACGGCCATCCGCCGTTTCGATGCGGTAATCCACGGCAACGGCGTTGGTGACAAAGGAATTGAGGCCGACGGGAATGCCGTCGGGCAATGAGGCAAGGTCATTCAAGTTTGTCCCGACCTTGAGGTCCACCTGGATGGGCAGCGTGGGCGGCATCTGCAGCCGAAGGATGGAGAGGGAATTGGCCGGGAAGGCATAAACAAAGTTCGTGCCGGCGTTGGTGATGGTGGTGGTGGCGGGAAACACCTTGGTCGGCGCGGCAAGTGAATTTTCGTCCAGCGAACTGGTGGAAGTCAACTGCTCCAGGTTGGCCGGCGACGCAACGGACGGCAGGCCGTTCAGATTAAACGTGGTCGTGACCGAGTTGCTTGAAACGTTGACGGTTTTGAGGATGATCTGGCCGCTGGCTTGGGCGTAACTGGCCGAGGCATAAAGCGGCACAAGAAGGGAATAGGCCGCTTCCTGGACCAGCGCATTGTTGAGATAACATTGGATGCGTGTGCCGTTGAGGACGATGCGAATGTCGTACCATTGGCCGGTCTGAACGGAGCTGGAAACGCTCTGGCCGATGGTGGATTTGGTGCCGTTGACCATCTGCTCGACGGCGGTCTGCGTGTTGTTCCAACCGCCGATGTTCCACCAAGTCCAGTTGGTGTCATTGAGCCAGTTGAACAAAATGAGGAAGCCTTCGCTGCCGCTGACCTTTCGAGCCCGGAGGGTGATGGTATAATTGCCCCAGTTCGTGCCGCCCGTTGTCGAGCGGCAGTCGGTGGTGATGGCGGTTTGCTGGTAAACCCCGCTGCTGACGCCCCAGGTGCCGTAGTAAACCCGCCAGCCGTTGGTGCCTGAATTGACAAAGTCGCTTTGGTAGAGCGTCACACCGTTGCTGGTGACGACGATGTTGGTGTATTGGACCGACGTATTCCACGAGCCCAGACCGATGGCGCCATGCGGCGGCGGGTTCGCCGCGCCCCCGGTGAAACTGATGACCAGAGGCAGCACGACGTCGCCGCGGTTTTGCGCAAACATCTGTTGCCCGTAATAGGAAGGAGTGCCATACACCTGCGAGCCGGTGAAATAGATCAAGTCCGGATTCCAGTTTTTGTTGCTCAGGTTGGCGAAGAGCGGCGCGTAGGAGGACATGGTCACGATGTCCGAGTTGCGTTCCATACCGGTCATGAACGCCGCTTCGCCGAGCGCGGCCGCCAGGTTCCCGTTGCCGGCGCCGGTCGTCACCGCATATTCACCCACGTAAACCTTCGGACCGGTGCGGCTGTAGCTGTCATATTTGTTGGCGTTGGCCATGAAAAAGCTGGGGTCGGAATAATAATGTTCATCGCTGATTTCCACGGGGCGCGAAGTGGGGAGGCCGCCCCAGTTATCGGCCACGATATGGACGTCCGGGTAATTGTTTTTGATCACATCGTAGAAAAGCGCGTAACGGCTGTTGTAAGCGGTGCCGCCATTTTCGTTGCCGATTTCCATGTATTTCAGATTGAACGGCGCGGGATGACCGGCGGCGGCGCGCAACGCGCCCCAGGTACTGTTGGTCGGACCATTCGCATATTCAATGGCATCCAGCGCATCCTGCACGTATGGCCCCATCTGAGCGAGGGACACTGAGTCGCCGGCGGAAAAGACATCCATGCCGCAATTGATCACGAACAGCGGCTGTGCGCCGATGTCCTCGCACATTTGGAGGTACTCGTAATAGCCAAGACCATTGTCCACGTAATAACCCCAGAGATTATGTTGAAGCCAGCGGTCCCCAATCGGCCCTATGGTTCGCTTCCAGTTGTACATGTTGGTGAGGGAATCGCCGTTAACCCAACTGCCGCCGGGAAACCGCATGAACGCGGGCTGCAAGCCCACCAGCACATTCGCGAGGTCCGGACGCAGACCGTTTGTGCGGTTATGGAACGTCTGCCGGGGGAAGAGCGAAACCAGGTCAAGCCATACCGTCCCCGGCTGCGAGATGACCACCGACAGCCGCCCGTTGGAATAGCTGCTGGCCGGGACCAGCGACAGCGAGAAATGCTGCCAGCCCGTGGTCAGGCCGGTCACGGTCCCCTGCGCGTAAATCAGGCTGCCGTTGGCGCTTTCCAGGCGGATGGTGAGCGCGCCGGTGAAACCATTCGTGCAACGCGCGTAGAGGTTCAGGTCATACGTCTGCCCGGCCTGAAAATTCATTCCCCAAAAACCATTGTTGGCAATGCCGACAGTTCCCGAGCCGGAAGACTGTGTCAATTTCAGAGAAAACACATTGCTCGCGCTCAAGGGCACGCTGGAATCGGCGCTCATCGTGCCCGTGACTCCGGAAGCAATGAGTTGCCAGTAGTTGGTGTAGCCCGGCTCTTCGAATGATCGGTTCCGCACCATTTCCGCGTAAATCCCGCCATCGCCGGCACTGTTGATCTCCTCAAAAAAAATGCCGAAAAGATTGGAACTGATCTGCGCTCCCGGTTGATCCGCCTGGATCGCGATCGTGGCACCGGACTGCGCCTGGGCCGCGTTGGCGGCCAGGGCGGCCATCGCCATCACCAACAGGCGGCGACCCCCAAAAGCGAAATTCGATCCGGTCAAATCCATTTTCACAACTGAATCGGTCAAATCCTTACGGCAATTGCAGCCGGAAGAACATCCGGCTGTTCGTTGGTGCGAGCGTCAGGAAGTTGATGCCATTCGTCGCGAGGGGCTGGTTGGCAACGGGTGTCCACACCGCCCCGGAGCCAAGGTTGGTCGCGCTGCCCAACACCAGTCCGTTGGTCCAAGCCGGCCAGTTGAGGGTCAATGCTGACGCCGTGTACGAAAGGCCGATGCTGGAGGCGGTGATTTGTTCAATCGGCAGACTCAACGAAGCAATCTGCACCGAATCCATCTGGCCACTGAAATAAGGGTCCGCTGTGAACTGGCTGCGGCCAAGATAATTTGCGGAGCCCGGAACGTCGGACGGCAAAAGATTAACACTGGAATTCACCGCCACGGCCTGCCCATTGACGAACATCACCGCCTGGCGGCCATCGAGCGTTACCGCCACATGCGTCCAAACGTTTGTGCGCAATGGATTGGGCGCGTCCAAATCCCGCGCTTCGGCACTGCCGTTGGGAGTGATCTCAAAACGCAACGCGCCATTGTTGGCCTTGGTTGTCAGCATCGCGTAACTCGTGGTCCCGGAACCGAAGTCAAAAATGCGCTGCCAGGCGTTGCCGCCGCCCCACTTGACCCAGGCGGCAAACGTGCGCAGGGCGCCGACGCCGGCCGGGAGGCTGACGTATTGTGAGGCGCCGCTCAGATTCAAAACGGGGCCGCGAATGGAATCGGTGGGAGTGGTCGCGCCGTTTTGCAGCGTGCCGTTGAACAGTCCGTACGCATCGGCGGCGTTGCCGTTGAACGGATAAAATGCCGCCCAATCCGAGTTCGCCGGGCCGGGAAACACATCCACAACATTTGTCGCCATGCGTCCGAGCGTGTCAGTGGCCACCAGCACAACGCGGTGGAATCCATTCGTGGACTCTCCATCACTCGACGGGATGGTGAAACTGCCGCCGCCGACACCATTTAGCGGACCGAGCACGACATTCGTGACACCGGTGTCGTGAAATTCGACCGTCCACGTCAGCCCGGTGACGGACAAGGGCGTGTCGGCAAAATCAGTTGCGGCGCCGGCAAACTGGATCGTGCCGCCGGGTTGATAATGCATCCCGGCAACCGGCGCGGTGATGAGCGACTGCGGCGCGACAATTTCGTTGGCTGCGAGCGCCCGGCCAAAAATGCGGATGGAGCCGATCTCGCCGTTGAAGTAGGGATTATTGGTGTATTGACTGCGGCCGAACCAGGTGCTGGTGGGCGCAATGTCCGGCAGCGTAAGTGTCATCGAAGTGTTGGTGGCCACCGGGGCGCCGTTGACGTAGAGGATTCCGCGCGAACCATCGGTCGTTACCGCGACCTGTGTCCATGCCCCGGTCGAAGCCGCACCGGTTCCCTCCAGCACTTGCTCGCCGCCAGAGCCGGAAGAGGTGATGGCGAACCGGATTTTTCCCGTGCTGCCATTGCGGGGAGTCAGGAAGGCGTATTTATTCGTCGCGCGGCCAAAATCAAAGATATGCTGCCAATCGGCGCCGCCGTTCCAGTTGAACACGGCGGAGACGGTGCAACCGTTGGCCACGCCATCGGGCAGATTTACAAATTGATTGGTGCCATTGAAGACCAGCACATCGCCCAGCAAGGGATCGTAATGAACGTAAGCGCCGTTTTGTAGCAGGCCGTAATACTCGTTGTTGTCGTCCCGCGCATCGAACTGGAAGCGGTACACGGCTGACCAGTCATTGGTGAAGGCAGGCCACCCATCCGGCGTCCAGTACAGCGGTTCGATGTCCAGGGTCGGCGCGCCGTTGGCGTTGGCGTCGTAGTAATGGTAGCTGAAACAGTCCGTGCCGCCCTCGTCCAGAATCCCAATCTGGCCGGGGCCGATATATTTGCCGGTGGTCTTGAGAAACAACGTGCCGCCGCTGGAAAGCATGCTGGCACCGGTCCGATCGCGATAAGTACCGGTAACGCTCGTGCTGCGGCCCACGCGAATGTTGTAGGTGCTGTCCATGCCGGCGCAGCACGCGCCCCAATTGACGAACAAATAATAGTAACTCCCATGGTGGTAGAGATACGACGCTTCGATTGGATCGCCCGAGGCGGAGTTAATAGCGAGGCGAGTGAGCGTGGAGTTCGTGGCATTGATCAGGCCGGTGGTAGCATCAAGCTGAACAAGGTTAATGCCATTCCAGTATGAACCAAATGACATCCATAAGTTGCTGGAGACATCAAAGATGACGCTGGGGTCAATACAGTTGTAGTTGTTGGCCGCGGTGGACTTAATGACCGGGCCTTGATCGGTCCAGAGATAGCTGGGGTTATTGGTATCGAGCGTCGGGTTCGTTGCCAACCCGATCGCCGAGGTATTGACGCCGAATGACGATACGGCATAGTAAAGGTGATACTGGCCGTTGAAGTAAATGACATCCGGCGCCCAGAAACCGTCCAAGCTCGATGTATAACTCGTCGTCCATGACGGGGCGGTGGCAAAGACGCTCGGCCCGGTAACCCAATACTGTTTGTCGGCCGATGATTTCGAATAGATGCCGCCGTGGGTGCCGAAGATGTAATAGCGGCCATTGCACTGGATGATCGTTGAAGGATCATGAATCCCGAGACTGCCGCGCAAATTGGACGGGGAAGCGTAGAGGGATACCTGTCCGATCCCCAAAGCGACGAGAAAACAGGGACCCCATTTTGCAGGAAACCGGAACAACGGTGCGACCAACAACCTTCTAAAACCGTGCCTGAGCGAGTGGTACATAACAACAGTTTTCGACCTAATGGTCATTCAATTCCGGACGGGCGGCCAAAGACGGGCATGTTCTGGTCGTCCCACTTCAAAGGTTTGACGTAGGTGTGCCGGTTGGGATCCCACAAGGGATCGCCCACAATCTCGGTATAGGTGCGGGCATGGTAAACCAACAAATCCGTCGTGCCATCTTCGGCGACCGTGAAGCTGTTGTGGCCCGGTCCATAGACGCCATGCTCGTAGCAGGTCTTGAACACCGGTTGCGGCGATTTGTTCCAACTGCGCGGATCCAGCAGGTCGGCATCTTCCCGGGCGTGTAACAAGCCCACGCAGTAGTTCTCGTCCGTGGCGCTGGCCGAGTAGCTGATGAAAACCCGGTCGCGGCGGACCAGCACGGAAGGTCCCTCGTTGACCGAGAACCCCCGCGTTTCCCAATCGAACTCGGGTCGGGATAGGCGCACGGGCGGCGTCCCGAGGCGGGAGGGAGTCTCCAGACGGGCGATGTAGAGGTTCGAGTTGCCGGGAATCGCGGGATCCTTCTGAGCCCACACGTAGTAGCGGATGTTTCGGTGCGTGAAGGTGGTCGCATCCAGGCAGAAGCTGTCGATGCCGGTGTCGATCCGGCCCAGCACCGTCCACTTTCCTTCCAGCGGATTCTCCGCCTCGGTTGTGATGACATACATGCGGTGCTGGAACAGCCCGTCCTTGATCGCGCGCGTCGGCGCGGCGGCGAAATAGATGTACCAGGCCCCGTTGATCCGGTGGATTTCCGGGGCCCAGATCAGTTCACACAGCGGACCCTTGTCGGGTTTGTGCCAAACGTCCACTGGCGTTGCCGTCGCGAGTCCCGCAATCGTCCGGGCGCGGCGCACTTCGATGCGATCATAGGTTGGGACCGAAGCCGTGAAATAATAGTAGCCGTCGGTGTGTTTGCCGATGAAGGGATCGGCGCGTTGTTGAATCAAAGGCTGCAATGTTTTCATGGTGGATTCCGATGAGCCCTTGGTGGCGGGCGAAGTTCAGGCGACGGGCACCTCCCTGACGGAGTCCTCGCCCGGGCCGGTCCTGGAGGCCTGGTCGTGCATCATTTCGTTGTAGAACTTGTCGGTGATGTGGTATTTGAACATCAGGAGCCCCATGACCAGGTGGAAGAATCCCGGGATGATGGAGAGCATGAGCGCGATGCCGGCGAGCGTAAAGGCACTCTGTATCTGGTCGGGCACGTAATGGTAATAGGTGAGCAGCACGCCCACGGCACCGCCGCCCAGGCTCATGCCCATTTTTTGGCAGAAGGAAATGCCGCCGAACGACATACCGGCCACACGCTTCCCGCTCTTGACCTGGCCGTAGTCAACGGCCTCGGCGATGGCGGACCAGAAGATGGGCGCCTGCAAGTCAACCACGAACGAAAGCAGGAAGTAGAGAATGAAGGCCGGCGCGACGTCGCCGGGCTTGACCGCGAAATAGAGAATGACGCTGAGCACGCCGGTCGCGACCTGGCTCCAGCGAAAGAGCTGGACCTTGCAGAAGCGTTTCGTAATCCAGGTTGAAGCGACCATCGCGAGAATGGCGGCGACCACGCCCGTGGTGAGGAAGTTCGACAGCAAGACCACATCGCCGCTTGTGGCGCCGCTCAATTTGCCGAAGAAGGAATGCGTGGTGAGGAATCTCGACAGCACGTTCTCATCGCCGCGCAGGTTGCCGTACAAGTAGTACTTGGCGTAATAAGCCGCTACCGAGCCACGGATGACGTAGCCGATGGTGCCGATGACGCACACGGCAGCCAGGACCAGCCATTGGTCGTTCTTGAAGAGGAGCTCAAGTTGCAGCCACAGCGGTTTGTCTTCAACTTTGTGCTTCACGCGCTCGGTCGTCGTGAAGAAGCAGAACAGGAACAGCAACGTTGCCAGTCCGGCCATCAAGGCCATCGAGACCTGGTACCCTCGGGCGAGTTGGCCTACTCCCCAGCGGGCGGCGAGCAGCGGCACGATGATGGTCACCATGAACGCCGCGACTTTGGCGAAGAAGAGCCGGTAGCCGTTCGCGGACAACCGCTCCTGCGGGTCTTCGGTCAACACGCCGATGAGCGAGATGTACGGGATCGTCACCGAGGTGAAGATGAGCATCATCAGGATGTAGGTCGCGTAGGCCCAGAGTAGTTTGGCATTGTAGGCCAACGCCGGCGTTGTGAACACGAGCATCACCGAAAGGCCAAACGGAACCGCAAAGAAGAGCAGATAAGGCCGGTAGCGGCCCCAGCGCGTGGTGTACTTGTCGGTGATCATTCCCATCGCGACATCGGCAAAGGCATCAATCAACCGCGGCAATAGCATCAGCAAAGCGATATCGGAAGCCTTCAAGCCATAGACATCGGTGTAGAAAAACGTCAGGATCAATGCCATCGAAGACCAAACGACGTTCACCGCCATGTCTCCGGCGCCAAAGCCGATTTTTTCGAGAATGGAAAGCCTGGGGGTTTTCATTGTTATATTTACCAGTTGATCGGAGCTGTTACTGGATTTTGGAGTTTCGGATCATATAAGAGGCGGCGGGGCGATCAATTCGAGAAACGGGTTACTTGACCAAAACGCTCTTGTACTCGTCGAGGACTTTTTCATCAATGACCGGCCACTGTCTTTCATCCCATTTGATTCCGGCAACCTTCAATTTTTGCAAACCGTTATCCGCTGTTTCATAAGCGTGAAAAACGAGATAATCTTTGCCGTCAAATGTATAAGCGCTGCAACCCCCCAGCCCGGCCCAATCTTTGTTGCCGGCCAGCACCAGGCTCCCACCGCCCAAGGCCAGGCTCTTGCCGTCCTTGTCCAAATAAGGTCCTTTTACGTCTTTTGACCGTCCAACCATGATTTTGTAAGTACTGTCCTTGCCGCGGCAGCACAAGCCCCAGGAGACAAACAAATAATAGTAATCACCTTTTTTGAAAATAAAGGGCCCTTCGATCTCGGCGGGTCCCGGTACTCTGTCATCAACCAATACCGAACGCTCTCTTTTGGCAAGGGAGTACCATTCCTGCGGTTCCGCCAGTGCGGTCCAGCTTGAGTCTAATTTTACAAGCTTAATACCTGACCAAAACGAACCAAAGCTCATCCAGAGCGTGCCGTCTTCATCTACAATGATATTGGGATCAATCGCATTCCAAAGATCGCGCTTGGGTACCGATTTAAGCACAATGCCCTGGTCTTCCCACTTGTAGTCAGGAGAGTCAGGATTAAGCGTTTTATTGATGGTTACACCGATTGCCGAGCTGTTTTGCCCTGGGGCGGACACGGCATAATACAAATAGTACTTGCCATCATGATGAGCAATATCGGGTGCCCATACATGACCATTAAAACCGCTGGCCACTCCTTTCGCCCAGGACGGATCGCCCGGGAACACGCGCCCCCGCAACTCCCAACTGTTCATGTCCTTGGAGCTGTAGAATGTGATTCCCGGCCCGGAGCTGAAGAGGTAGTAGGTATCGCCCTCCTTGGCCATGGCCGGGTCATGTATGTCCACCTGTCTGGCCTGGGCTGCCAACAGACTTCCGGCGATGAGCAAACCAAAAACCGACAGAAATTTGCTTTTTGACGCTACGCAGGCAAGGGAGAATGGGTTGATGGTTGCCGCGCTTAAAACTGTCTGAGCGGCGATGGTGGCCAGTGCGAGGGCGGGGAATTTTGACTTTTTCATTTTGGGGATGAAAATACTTTAATATCGAACCAGTCTAAATCTTTTATTTTAATTTGTCCGCCCTTTGCAAGAAAGAGCCGCGTGGGATTAGATTGCCATGCTCCCACGCGGCTGATGTGTTTCAATGAGGCGTATTTATAATTTGAACCGCGCAGCTCCAGTTTAACAAGGACGGAGACGCCTCCCAGCGCCTCCGCCGCCGACCGGGAATTTCCCCATTAATATTGCTGCAACCGGAAAAACCGGGCGGAACCCGTAGCCGGAATGGTCATCTGGTAATTACCACCCACAACCACCAAGCTGCCGGTGTTCACCGAAGTCCAAACGGCACCGGGTCCGAGCACCGGACTGGATATCAAGGTGACCAGCGCGGAATTCGTCGGCCAAGCGATCATCAAATTACCGCCCGAAAGAGACGCCGACAATGACACGGTCGTGGACGTGCCGATGAGCTGGTTGGGTCCGAGGGCATGATCGGCTGCGATTTGCCCTGCCGTAAGCGCGCCGTTGTAAATGCGGAACTCATTAATGGAGCAGGTGAGGGGTGGGTCATTAGCATAGAGCGAGGCTCCCAGATAATTGAGCGGATCGGCGCCGAGTGTGTCAGCCAGAGGATTCGACACATTGTTGTTGATTGCGGCGAGCACTCCATTGGTATAAAGGGACACATAACCGGCATACGGATGAAAGACGCACGCAATATGCACATTGCCCAGAGCGTTGGTCACTCCGCCCGCTACCAAAGGTAAAACGGCGTCCTGCTCACCGGCATAACCAGGATCACCGCGCCCAAAGAGCACCGCAGCCGTCGGATTATTCGAGATGCCGGTAAACGGCTGGAAACAGATGTAATTCTCGCCCTGAGGTATGTTTGCATTATCTGTATTGCCAAAGGCGAAGAATGTTGCATAACCGGTTGGAGCACTGAAGTTGGCCCAGGCCTCAACCGTCACCGCGTCCATGCCACTGACGATGCCGGCAGGCAATTGCACATAGTCGTAGGTGGCACCGTTCAGTGTGACCTGTCCTCCACCGAGAGTGGCGCTGTCATAGAGCGTGCCATCCCAACTCGAACCCCCCACCGAATCCGCAGTGGTGCTCCCCGACGATTCACTAAAACTATACCGATGTATGAGACTGTTGGTGTAAGATGTCACGGTGATCAAGTCGGTGCCCGAATTCGCACCGGACGTGCCGGTGATGGTCGCGCTGCCCGGTTTGAGCGCGGTCAACTGGCCGTTGGCTGTCACCGAAACCACATCGGGGGCGCTCGATTGGTAGGTCGGGGTCGGCACCGTGGTTGGGTCCAAATAACTTAAAACCACGTTGGTTACGCTCGGGTAATTTCCGAGGAGGGGCGTCTGTTGAAACGTGCCGACCATCATGTTCGTGCGGGCGCCGAGGTGTACCGATAGGAGAGAGCCGCCCAACGGAACCGCGGAGACGACGGTGCGGCTCGGATAGTTCGTGTCGGTCTCGCTAATCACCAGGTCCACCGATTGATACTTTTTCCCATAGGCAAACAGAACGCCCCGGGTGATCAAACCGTTGACCGTGGCGGTGTAACTGGCGGGCAGAATCATTTTTCCATTGACGAAATTGATGTACCGTGTGGCGTCAGTGGATAATGGGCTGTTCCAGAAACCGGAACCAGCCGGACCGATCAGAAAACCGTTGTTGGTAGCCATCATCGTTCCGCCATAAAGATTCAGGTGGCCACCCAACGCCAGATACTTGGTTTTCATCAGAGAATTGTCGCGCAGGTTCACATCCAGATTCGGTCCACCGTTAAACCAGTACATGTCACCGAGAAAAAGGCTGTCCCCGGAAGTAAGGGAGCCAGTGCCGTACATGTTAACGACCGATTTGGGCCCACCCACCGCGCCAACCGGGGCAAAGCCAAAGCCAACCTGCACCGTCCCGTAAATATTGAGAGTTTCTCCCCACTCCGGGCCGAAAAGCTGATCACTGCATACCACCAAATCCGACGAGCCGATCACTATCGGAGTAGGCGTCGTAGTCGGAAATCCAGTGCCGATGAAAATAGCAACTGTAGTACCATTAGTCAGCGGTACCACCCCACCGATCCAGTTGGCCGTCTGACTCCATGTTGAACCATCACCAAGGCCTGACCAGTTATAATTAACTGCTGAAGCGGTGTGAACTAAACACGCCGCCAGAACAACGGCAGCTGCATAACACAGTTTTTTTAGTTTCATAAGTATTGCCTTTCTTGTTTGGGATTAATGTCGAAGATTTGAGTGATGTTCGGTTTGGTTAGGTTTGTGGTTTAATGGCTGTTAAAACATAAATTTCGGGTCGGTGCCAAAGGTTTTGTTAGCAGAGATGTTAGGGCCTTTCTTGACCCACATCTCACGGAATTGCCGCCATTCGACGTGACCGTCTTCAAACAGTTCGTTGCCTCCGGCCGGCACGGCGCCCTCCAAATGACTGGTGCGTTGAATAATGTCCTTCGGGAGCCCGCCAGGTATAACCTGAGCGTAACTGAAGGTCGTCTGGTCTTGGGCGATCACATCAACAACCACTTCGGCATCGGCCGGAGAAAGTTGTCCTGGTACTCCAAGCATATTTGTTTTCCAATACGGGGCCTCCGGTGTTCCCCCCGCGTTCATGCCCGCGCCCGGCAGCAGCCAAACATAACCGGTAATGCGAAAAGTCGGATTATAGTTCCAAGTACTGTCACAATTCCACTCAGAGTAGGACGGGCAGTAAAACACGTCCCGGCTGCCTCCATCCCTTATGACTTCGTCGATTAAATTAGTGGAGATGTCCCAAGCCCAGAGTCCCACCGCAGTAGGCAGGGCGGGCGGAATCACGGCAGGCGCATAGGGCGGATATCTTAAATCCGGCAGCAGATTGTTATTATCCTGACTGTAAATTTGCAACGCCACGCCTATTTGACGCAAATTACTTTTGCAAGCAGTTCGCAAGGCTTTCTCCTTGGCCTTCGCCAATGCCGGCAAAAGCAGGGCGGCCAAAATGGCAATGATGGCAATGACCACCAAAAGCTCAATCAAGGTAAACCCTCTGGCACATCGCTTGCCAAAAAGAGAAGATTCAAACCGGCGGCATGCTTTATTAATAATCATTTCTTTGTATGCAATGGATTCTCTTTACTTTATCCCGGCGTTGCCATTGGAACAACGCCACTTCGCGGAAAAGAATCACCATTTTGCGAACGCCACAGCGACGTGCCTGGCCGGACATGGACTTTGCGATAGGCAACCGGACTGATGTGTTTATCCGCCTGGAAATAGCGGGCGATATGCTGGATATCGGGAAATCCAAGCAAATCAGCAATTTTTGCGACCGGCAGGTCCGTCTCCACCAACAGCCGCGCAATATGGTCGGTGCGTATCCGGCGGACTTCTTCCAGGATGGACCGTCCGAGTTGTTTTCGGAACCGCTTCTCCAGGGCGCGCCGTGACAATCCGGCGGACAAGGCGACTTCATCCACGGAAACGCCGCCGCGGGCATGGTCCCGAATGAACCGCAACGCCCTGGCCAGATGCGGTTCATCGGCCGCCACGAAATCCGTCGAACGGCGTGTCACCACGTGCGAAGCCACCGCCGTGATCCGGTCAGGGACGACCGGAGCGCCCCGCATCAACCCGTCCAGCGCGGCGGCGGCCTCGTAGCCGGCACGCTCGAAGTTGATGGCGATGCTCGACATCGGCGGATCGGTCAGCCCGCAAACAACTTCATCGTTGTCGGCGCCGATGATGCCAATCGTGTCCGGCACGGTCAGCCCGGCCAGCTTGCAGACTTCCATCACGCGTTGCGCGCAGTCATCATTGCAGGCCATCAAGCCCAATGGTTTGGGCAGCGCCCCCAGCCACTGGGCCAATGAACGCCACTCTCTTGACCAGTCCTTCGGGAGCGTTGACAAGGCGTAATGCGGCGGATGGGCAAAGCCCGCCTCGCGAATCCGTTCACAGAAAAATTCCCTTCGAATCTCCGACCAGGTCGTGTTTTCCAAAGGGGTCTTTACATAGCCGCAAAAGGCAAAATGCTTGAAACCGCAACCGAGCAGGTGCTCCGCCCCCATGCGCCCGATGGCCTCCGAATCGGTCACCACATTGACCAAGCCGGGAATTTCCATTTTCCGATGCCCCACCACAACGGTTGGCAGCCCGTAGGCCATGATTTCCTCCGCGCCGGCCACATCCCGGAGGATGATTCCATCCGCTTCACCCGTTTCCAGCAAAGGTTGAACCTTCTCCAACCCCGCAGGTTCCCAGGAAAACGACCAAGGTCCGTGGTGGTGGGAATAATCGGCCACTCCTCGCAGGAGGGCACGCCCGGAGGCGCGCGAAGATTCAATCAAAAGAATGACTTTCGGGACTCGCAACATGTAATTGTGACATAAGCCAAAATCCGCAGTGTCGAGTTTTAACCCGATGCACCTTTGGTTGCGTTTCCTGGCTTATACCTATACATGCGCCATCCACCTCCCAAACCCGACAAGACCCGACAAGGATTTTGCACCCCACTGTCTATGTTGCTGAAAATCAGGAATTACTGACGATGGATGACTTGAGGTGTCCCTTCAATCAGGGCGGTGGCTTCGCCCAGAAGAATCCGGGCAAAAATCCAATCAAACCAGAAACCTTGGACGCCGGTGCCGCGATCCAAACCATTCTTCTTGAATTTGTCTTCAATCATGCTGCGGGCCTGAGTCAGTTCGGAACGGGCTTCATCGGTCTGACCAAGATGCTGGGCGGACATGGCAAGAATGACCCGGGCGGTTGCGGCCCGTGGTGCATTGTACTCAGGATAGTCCAAACACCGCCGGCACCAGGCCGCGGCCCTGGTGTAATCCCCCCGCCGATATTCCATCAAGGCCAGGGAGACCGACCGCCAGGCGGCGAGAAAAACGTCACCATCGGCATTCACGTTGGTGACGAACGATTTCGCCGCCACCTCCGCCAGGGGCTCCAACGCCTTCAGAATTTTTCCGTTCGCCGGTCGGAGCAGGCTGATTTTGATGATGCGGTCGGCAAAGGGATACGCGGCGTCGGCAACGCGGGCGACTGCCGTCTGACGGAAACGCTCGTAGCCGTCTGTGTCGCCCAGTTCGATCAACACGGGGCCGCATTCCAGGTAATCCAAAGTGGAAATATCCCAGCCGTCGAGTTGATCGATTTGCAGGAGAAGGGTGAAACGATCCGCCGCCGGCCGCCACTGGTTTTGCAGGGCATGCCACTCACCGAGCGAGCGGAGCACCGCCGCACCTTCCACCGTCGGCTGGGTGAGAGAAACCTCGTTCAGCAACTTGTCGGCTTCTTCGAATTTCTCCTGGCTCACCAGAAGCGCGGCTTGAGTGATTTTCTGCCTCGTTTCAGCCTGACGTCGCAATTCCGCTTCGTTGGCACGCGCCTGTTCGGCTTCCTGACGCAAACGTGCCTGTTGCTGCTCGGCAGCGACAGCCCGCTGCCGGGCGGCTTTTTCCATGAAGAACAACCAGGTGGAAGTGCCAAGCCCAATGATCAGCGCGACCGCCACGGCCCCGGTCGCGGTAAAGATAACTTGGTTCCGGCGCACGAGCTTCTGGAACCGATAAAGCCGGCTGGGGGGGCGGGCCATCACCGGTTCATTGTTAAGGTAACGATTGATGTCCATCGCCAGACCGTTCGCCGTTTCGTAACGGCGCCTCCGGTCTTTTTCCAACGCCTTCATTACGATCCAATCCAAGTCTCCCCGCAGCAGGGAAATCAGTTTGGGAGGTTCCGCCTGCCGGTGTTCGGCCGTTGCCGTCAGTTCCGTGCCTTGGAGGGTGGTCAGCATGGTCGAAGGCCGCTGCGGTTCCCGTTCCCGCAGCGTGCGCCGCATCTCATCCAAACCATGCTGGAGCAGTTCCTTGGGATCGAACGGCGTCCGGCCGGTGAGCAGCTCGTACAGCAACACGCCCAAACTGTAGATGTCGCTGCGAGTGTCAATGTCCAGACCGCTCATCTCCGCCTGTTCGGGACTCATGTAGGCGGGGGTGCCGACGATCTGCTCGTAGGCCGTGAAAAAAGTTTTGTCCGTGAGCCGCACCTCGGTGGCCTTCGCAATGCCGAAGTCAATCACCTTGGGCACCGGCACACCGTCGTGCAATGTGATCAGAATGTTGGACGGCTTGATGTCGCGATGAATGATTCCCTTTTGGTGGGCGTGCTGGATGGCCTGGCAGATTTGAATGAACAAATCCAGCCGCCGGCGGGTGTCGAGCTGGTTCTTGTCGCAGTAATCGGTGATCTTGACCCCCCGGACCAGCTCCATGACGAAATAGGGCCGCCCCGTGTCGGTGGCGCCCGCATCCAGCACCCGGGCGATGTTGGGATGATCCATCATGGCCAGCGCCTGCCGCTCGGCCTCGAAACGGGCAATGACACTCCGGGTGTCCATGCCCAGTTTGATGATCTTGAGCGCCACGCGGCGGCGGACCGGTTCTTCCTGCTCCGCCATATAGACCACGCCGCCGCCGCCCTCGCCAATGCGTTGAAGCAGTTTGTAATGGCCAATGCGCGTGCCGGAAACTTCGGTGATGCCATCCTCCGCCTTGGCGCCGGGCGGCCCGATTTTGACCGCTGCTTCCTGTGAACCACTGGCCGTGAGGACCACGGACAGGGCGGCATCGTTGAAAAACTTTTCCGCCTCGGCTTCCGCCGCCAGCAAAGCCTCCACCTTCGCCCGCAGGCCCGGATCGTCCGTGCAAGCCTGGTCAAGAAACGCCCGCCGGGCCGCCGGGCTGGCCAGGTTCCGCGCCGCGTCGAACAATGCCTCTTCTTGTGGCTTGGTTTTCGTCATGCAGCAGGAGACAACAGCCTTTCATTCCACATATGCTTGTGAAGGACAACCTTCGGTACTCCAAAATTTATCGCAGCGTTTCAGAATTGTGCCCGAATGCGTTGAAACAGCCAGGCTTTCGCGTAAGCCCACTGGCGCTCAACCGTGCGTTCAGCCACGCCCAGGTTTTCCGCCACTTCCTGATTGGTCAACCCGCCAAAAAATTTCAACACGACAATACGCGCCTTTTCCGCATCTTCCGCCTGCAATTGTTCCAAGGCTTCGTCCATCAGCAGGATTTTATCATCCGGAGTTGTCGCCACGAGGTCCAGTTCCTCAATGTCCAGCCGGATCTGGCCGCCACCGCGCTTCAGCCTGGACTTGCGCCGCGCGTTTTCGACCAAAATACGCCGCATGGCTTCGGCGGCCGCGCCGAAAAAGTGGGAGCGGTTCTGCCACGTGCGATCGCCATCCCCGACCATGCGGAGCCACGCTTCATGCACCAGGGCCGTGGCCTGCAAAGTCTGGCCCGCAGCTTCCTCGGCCATTCGCGCCGCCGCCAGCCGGCGCAGTTCATTATAAACCAGCGGCAACAACTCTTCCGAGGCCCGGCCGTCGCCACTCCTGATGGCTTGCAGCACTTGGGTGATCTCGCTTGTGATTTCGTGCGGCATAGGCAAGACTCCTGACAAAATCAAATATACGATAATTCTACATCACATGCCAGATAACTCGCAAGTTGCGAAAAAACTGCGGCCACCAGCAGAAAAATAAAAGAAAAACTCTTGCCCAAGTGCGCAATTCAGAAAGCCACGTTCCTGATTTGCCGAATCCGTTGCCCGGCAAGCACGATGGTTTGTGCCTGGCTGGCGCAACCGGAAAGTCCTGGTGCCGACGGAGGGGGTCGAACCCACACACTCTCACGAGTACCAGATTTTGAGTCTGGCGCGTCTGCCAATTCCGCCACGTCGGCAACAGTGCGCCAATATATTTCGTCGGGCGGCGAAGTAAACAAGTTTCCACACGCTCGGCGCGGCGTTGCGGCGTCGTATGACAGTGCGGCGCAATACCCCCGCTTTTCGTATGTTCCCGCCGCATTTGGCATGGAACGTGCATATTTGCGGTCAAATGGCACGACGAAGACAAAAAGCTGATGCAGTAGGGTTGGTCGCCCAACTGGCAGGCTTGGTTGCGCTCATCAGTCTTTTTTTCCCTGCCGTTCGCAGGGCACTCGCCGAACTTGGCTTCATTGCGGTGTGTTTTTCAATTCTCGTTGTTGCGGGTCTGGTTGGCTTCGGCATCTACCGGCTGGCAACCCGGGAGGGCCGGATGAAGGCAATGACTGGAAATCCATTCGCGCTTCCAACCGCTGCCTCGGATCGAACCTGGAACGACGGCGAATCAGAAGCCATCCCGGACCTTCTCTACCCGGGGCTGCGGCGCCGATACCCCTGGCGGCATTGAACCGCCGATGACGCGGATGAATGCATTGGCGATTGATGCGCATTACGCAAATTGCCGCTGATTCCCAACCCAAAGCTCCAACGAGGCGGCAGAAAGTTTACGCGAAGCCGGTTGGAACAGACGAAAACCGGGCAGGCAGGAACCAGCTTTAACTGATATTTCATCTGGAACAAAACTGCCCGGCATTCCGGTATCTTTGTGATTTCGTGGTTCAAAATTCTCCAACTTGTCGCGGCGTAGTGTAACGAAGACGGATGAAAGCACGGCAAATATCGGATTCAGGCAGTGGCGTCGAAGAAACGGCCCGTTTTTTTAGGGGAGCCGTAGTGAGTTGGCCACCGCCCGAATCCTGTTATCATCTCCAGCAAGTGCAATGCCGACAATCGGCTCCAAGTCGTTTTTTGTCGGGAGGTATGTTTGAAACTGCATCCACCTTGCGAGCGCCGTAGCCGCCGACGTGAGTCGGCGCAAACTTACTTTGTGCCTCTGCATTGAACCCCGCCCAGCGCGCGAAATCAGCGCGGACTGATCCCGCTCCGCGGGACGGCTACCATCCTTTGGCAGGAGCGGTGGAGAATGGGGACCTGTCTGCGCGCTGCTTTGATCGCACGGGAATTAACGCCAGTGTCCCGGCGCTCTGGACCAACCATGAGACCCTCTTCCCCAATAGCCGCGAACCCAAACGGCATGGGGATAAGGCGGATAACCCCAGTGACCACCCACCCAAAACCATCGGCCGTTCCAAACCCATTCGCCGTCTATCCAGACATAGTCCGGTCCGGGCGCGACGACAACCGTGTCCACCGGCGGGGGCGGCGGCGGTTGGGTGACGACCACCGTGCCGGCCTGCGCCGCGACGGCTGAAGATTCGCCGATTGAACTGGGCGTGTTGATCATAAAATCAATGACCGGGTTGCTCACCCCGGCGTTGCGCAAATCAATGATGTCCGCCGCACTGAGATGATAGACCGTGTGCGAACTGCGAATCTGGCTGATGATGACGTTGTCGCCCATGCCCGCCGCCGCCAGCGCCTTGACATCCGCCACGCCCAGCGGTTGTCCCTGGTCCACCCGCACATAAGTTTGCGGTGCCTGCGCCCGCAAACGCGCCTGCTGATCCTGATCAATGGCGTTGCCGATCAAACCACCAGCGAGAGCGCCAACGGCCGCGCCAATCAAAGCCCCGCCGCCGCCACGGCCGTTCGCGCCACCAATCAATGCGCCCGAACCGGCGCCGATCAAAGCACCGCTGCCGGTGTTGTTCTGCGTGCCATCGGGATTCACGCAACCTGTCAATACGACCGCCGAAGCCGCCAACGCCAAAGTCAAAACATGTAGTTTCATAATCCAAAATCCATTTTATCAGACAACAAACGGCATTTCCACATTCAAAAATCAACCTGCCGTGGCCGTTTGTTAAGACCGTTTCCACGGTCGCTTCTGTTTCCTAAGACGGTGGGCGGGACAAATAAGTTTCAGCGCCCGGCAAAATAAAAACGCCGGGTGGGGAGTTCCAAACCGGCGCTGAAACAATCTCAAATCGCCATCAGAAGCCCACGGCCGGGTGCTTGCCCTGTTTGGTGATTTCCTTTTCACCTTCCCAAACGGCCAGACCGGTCCTGGCGTCGGTCAGTGAAAGCTGGAAGCTGTAAGTGGACTGGCGGGTGCTGCCAGCCCGCGCGGTAGTTTCAATGATCTTCCCGGATAGGGTGAAGTCCGGTTTGCGCGTGACCTTCTGGTCGTTCATGAATTCATTTTCCTGCTGGAGGCCCTTCGCCATCGGGTCCTCGGCGGTGCCGCCCAATCCCATGGTGGTGGTGGTCAGGGCCTTGCCGCTGTTCAAGACGGCGACGCGGATTTTCTTGGTGAGCAGGTCGGTGTCAATCTGCTGGCCAGTGTTGTTGACGATGCGGCTGATGGCGAGCACGGCGGGCGGAGTGGCCACCCGGTCCAGCGCGCCGGACGCCAGCAACTCACTCGTCGCGGCGTTGGCGGCCTGAATGTAATCCTGAATGTTGATTTGATTGACGCTGACGACGTTTTCGCGGCCGCCGGTCTCGACGTAATGCGCGTTGGTGGCGCAGCCGCCGATGACTAACGGAAGGGCGGCGAGGAGTGAAAAGATGATTTTTGATTTCATAATGGTTTACGGTTGACGGTTATTGGGCTTCGATGAACTTGACGCGGAAATCCTTGCAATTCGG
>OBLU010000756.1_pt1 | contig 30347 bp, 30 predicted proteins | sample 1518681 | NCBI WGS metagenome assembly OBLU01 (sample SAMEA3539304, study PRJEB22396) | soil metagenome | biome: tundra; feature: field; material: soil | place: USA | collected 2010-05 | depth 0.15 m
CAGCCATGGGACACCTAGGTCTCGGGCCACCCGCTCGATCACCTCACGCACGGGCCCGCAAAGATGGCAGCCGGGCTTAGAGACGAGAGTGATCCTCGCAGAGACGCGGTCAGTCACGACCCCACTGTATGTCGGGAACCCTTTGGATGCCCGACCCGCCGGCTCAGAAGAAGACCGACCTGCGCTGCAACAAGAGCGAGTAGAGCGTCTGCTGAATCGTCTCGCGCACCCGGTCGGTGAGGTCGAACACCACCATGGGGTCGTCCGCCGCCTGCCGCCCCAGAACGGCGGTATCCACCGGCGCGCCGAACTCGATGATCCACTTGCTGGGCAACGGGACCAAGCCGAGCGGACCCAGAAGCGGGAATGTCGGCGTCACAGGGATGTAGGGGACCCCGATGAGACGTGCGACGGTCTTGAGGTTGCCCACGATCGGGTAGATCTCCTCAGCTCCGACGATGGAGCACGGCACGATCGGGACGCTGGTGCGCAGTGCCGCCGCGACGAACCCGCCCCGGCCGAACCGCTGCAGCTTGTAACGCTCACTGAACGGCTTACCGACGCCCTTGAAGCCCTCGGGCCACACACCGACAAGCTCACCGGAGGCAAGCAGGCGCTCAGCATCGGGGTTGGCAGCCAGCGTGCAGCCGCTCTTGCGAGCCACAGAGCCGACAATCGGCGTTCTGAAGACCAAGTCAGCGCCGAGCATGCGCAGGAAACGATGGACCGGGTGCTCGTCGTGAACCGCGACCTGAGTCATCAGCGAATCTAACGCCACGGTGCCCGAGTGGTTGGCGACGATAAGAGCACCGCCGGCGCCAGGGATGTTCTCGATGCCGCGGACCTCGACGCGGAACCACGACTTGTACAAAGGTCGCAGAAGTGGGAGATAGGCGTTCTCGGTGAAGTCCTCGTCGAAGCCGAAGTCGTCAACGGCGTAGTCCCCGCTGAGGCGTCGACGGACGAAAGCCAGCGCTGCCGCGACCTGACGTTCGACGTCGTCGCCGGAGAGCCCGGAGACCTCAGCCGCCCGGCGAAGGGTCGCGATGGCGAATGTCACCAGCTCGTCGACGCCGGCGCCCACCCGGGTGGTGGCTGGCGATGGTTCCACCGTCTTGGCGGTGACCCGCTGCGAGCGGGACGTGGTAACCGAGCTGCGTGCGGCCTTCACCTTCGGAACCCGGCCCGACTTCGGGACTGGGCGCGGGCGGTGGACACTTGTCGCTCTGAGGTCAACGGCGGCGAGGACCGGCCGCGGCGCGACCTCGTCGCCAGAGGCATCGGTCAACAACGGTGTTCGGCGCCGCTTAGCCCGTTCCCCCGAGGCTCTGGCTGCCCCTGCTGCAAGCATATCCGCTCCAGAGTCACGACTCCTGCCCTTGCCGGTTGCGGACCCTCCGTGGATCCGGACAACCTCGGGATCGGCCATCAGCTATTCCTCCTCGACGGATGTGAGCACGTGAGAACCTTGGCTGCCGTGCCCGCCATCGCGCCGACCGCCGCAGAAATCCCGGTGCCCGGCAGCGCTGATCCGGTGTAGGCGATGAAGTCCTCGAAAGCCGCGCGAGTCGTGAACTCCGGCTCGAGACCGAGGACCTCTCGCATCCTGGTTGTGTCCATACCCCTGCCCCAGGCGAGGTACTGCATCTGGTCTGGGGAGAAGTCTGCCAACCCTGTGCGCTTGACGAACTGACCCAGCAGCCCGCAGGCGGACAACGGCACGGGGATAGTGGGCCGACCGGCGAGCCGGGCGGCCTGCTGCACCGTGATCATGCCGTCAGCGGCCACGTTGACAATGCCGGCCGGGGGCCCCACGGTGGCCAGCAGCAAACCCCGCAGTGCGTCGTTCTCATGGATCAGCTGGAGCCGGGCGTCATACCCCAGTGGGGTCGGGATCACAGGCAGACTCAGGTAGTCGGTCAGACCGGTCCGCAGGCCCGGGCCGACAATATTGGCTAGGCGCAGCATGGAGATCTCGACGTCGGCGCGGCGCCGTGAGAAGCCTCGGACGTAGCCCTCCACCTCAACCGAGTCCTTGCCAAAACCTGCCCGTGGCAGCGCCTTCGGACCCATGTCCTCGGCGAACATCGCCGGGTCACGAGGTGAGGAACCGTAGACGGCCGCGGAGGACTTGACCACCAGGCGGCGAATGCTGGGGGCCTTCTGGCAGGCTGCCAGGAGCTGCATGGTGCCGATGACGTTGATCTCCTTCTGGGAGACCCTTCCACCGGCGGACAGAGGCGTCGCAATGACGTTCATGTGGACGACGGTGTCAACCTGCGCCTGGGTGATGATCCTGGCGATCATCGGGTTTCGTATGTCGGCCCGGACGAACTCCGCGTCACCGATATCGTGCGGTGGCGGGATGACGTCGATGCCGATAACTCTTTCGACGCTGGGCTCAGCGGTGAGCAGACGCGCGAAGCGACCACCGAGATAGCGGGACACACCAGTAACCAGGACCACGTCCGCCATGAGCCACCCTCCCGGCCGAAATTGCCACGCCGAACCCGGCGCTTGGTGACGATCCTAACCAGAGCAACACGAAGGCCCGTCACGAAAGTGACGGGCCCCGCATGAAATCTGACTTACTTCTTGTTGCGACGCTGGTGACGGGTCTTGCGAAGCAATTTACGGTGCTTCTTCTTCGCCATGCGCTTGCGGCGCTTCTTGATGACTGAGCCCATGAGTGTCCTTTGCCTTCAAGCCTGAATAAGTGGGCAGTGCTGAGTTGTTGCGCTGAGTTTGTTACCAAATACTGTGTCGACCTACGCCTTGCTCCGAGAACACGTTGCAGGCACGAGCGTTGCAGGCACGAACTCCGCACCACGCCGAGCATTCTGCGACAGCGTACCGCCCTGGCTTCCCCCATCCCAAACCCTGGGGGTCAGGCGGTGTCGATGAACGAGGTCCTCAGGTAGTCGTGAACAGCACTCTCCGGGACCCGGAAGGACCGACCGACCCGAACGGCCGGAAGCTCGCCGCTGTGCACCAGGCGATAGACGGTCATCTTCGACACCCGCATGAGCAAAGCCACCTCGGCGACGGTGGCAAACCGTACGTCGGCCAGTCGGCGATCCTGAGCCATCGTGCACCTCATGTTTCTTCTGCATTCGGCCTCACACCGGCGTCCCCTCCGGCAGATGTTGTCTTACGTACAAAACCAGAATAAGGGCAGCAGCAGACCATGGGATACCACGGATGACTCTTCAGCCATGGTGCATGGTTGGGAGCGGCCCCGCGGGCATGCCGAATGCAGGCGGCTCAGTCGAACCAGATGTCGAGGCCATGAAAAGGGAACACAGCCTCCCGAGTTGCCATCACGGCTACGTCCACCGGGTCCTCTGGGTCAAACCCGACCGCCCATGAACGCCACCACACTCGTCCACCCTTGGTCATGACGTCCCCCATGTGGGTGGGTCCTGGCCGTACGAACCGGTCCTGCACGTAGTCCCGCCACACCTGCGGCACCACAGCGTCAAGGGGGATCGGGCGGTGAGCGGCGATCGCTGTCAAGTGCGTCCACGCCCGGGGCACCACGGTGACCAGCTCGTAGCCTCCACCGCCAAGGGCAAGCCACTTGCCACCACATACCTCATGGGCCAGATCATGGATGGACTCGTAGGACGTTCGTTGCGCGTCCACGGACAGGGCCAGGTGGGCCAGCGGGTCGAGGATGTGTGAGTCACAGCCGTGCTGGCTCACCAGGATCTGGGGGTTGAAGGCGCGCAGCAACGGGGGCACGACCGAGTGGAACGCCCGCAGCCAAGCGGCGTCGCCGGTGCCGGGCGGCAGCGCCACGTTGACGGCGCTGCCGGGTGCACCCGGGCCGCCGGTGTCACCAGGGAATCCGGTGCCAGGGAACAGCACCTTGCCGGTCTCGTGCACGGAGATGGTGAGCACTCTCGGATCGTCCCAGAAGATGTGCTCGACGCCGTCACCGTGATGGACGTCGACGTCGACGTATGCCACCCGCTCGGCACCGTTGTCCAGTAGCCACTGGATGGCCACGGCGACGTCGTTGTAGATGCAGAATCCCGAGGCCCGCTCAGGCATTGCGTGGTGCAGCCCACCACAGAAGTTGACACCGTGCTCGGTCTCGCCTCGCCAGACCGCAGCTGCAAGGCCCTGGGAGCCGGCCGCTATGCGAGCACTCGACTCGTGCATCCCGACGAAGGCCGGGTCGTCCTCGGTGCCCAGGCCCTTGGACTCGTCTGCGTCCTTGGGCTCGACCGAAGCATGCCGAACCGCCGCGACGTAGTCGGCGTCGTGGACGGTGAGCAGGACCTCGTCACCGGGCATCGCGGGGCTGACGACCTCGACGTCTGGCCCGTCGAACAGTCCGAAGGCTCCGCACAGCCGTGCAGTGAGGTCAAGACGCACCGGGTTCATGGGGTGGTCCGCGCCGAAGTCGTAGCTCGTGAAACTCTGATCCCAGACCACGCGCGCCTGTGTTGGCATAATGGAACGGTACCGGCAGGTTGCCTGAGGCGCCGTCTGAGTTAACCTGCACGCTCCAAGGAGAGTTCATGGCCAAGAACCGTTTGTACCAAGATGACGTCCTCGTCATCGGGCTCGGCCGATTCGGTTCTGAGGCTGCCCTTGGGCTCCATGCGCTCGGGCACAAGGTGGTGGCGATCGAGAAGAACCCGCAGGTCGCCGAAAGCTTCTCCGGGCGGCTGAACCGGGTCATTGTCGGCGACGCTTCTCTGCCGCAGATCATCGAGGCACGCGGCACGAACACCTACAAGTTCGCCGTCATCGGCATCGGCACGTCGGTCGAGGCGTCAGTACTGACCGCCGGGAACCTCGTCGACGCCGGGATCCCGTCAATCTGGGCCAAAGCAGTCAGCTACGAACACGCCCGCATCCTGGAGCGGATCGGGGTGCAGCACGTCGTCCGGCCCGAGGTCGACTCCGGCCGCCGGGTGGCGCACCTGGTCAACGGCAGGTTGCAGGACTACATCGAGTTCGACGACGGCTACGCGATCGTCAAGATGTCTCCGCCGCAGGAGGCGATCGGGTTCACGTTGGCGCAGAGCGCGATTCGCACCAAGTACGGCGTGACGGTCGTCGGCGTGAAGGCACCCGGTGAGGACTTCACCCACGCCGTGCCGGAGACGAAGGTGAACGCCAACCACACCCTGATTGTGAGCGGGCCGAGCGATCTGCTCGAACAGCTGGTCGCCCGACCGTGAGCCAGCCGGGGAACCCAGCCTGACGAAATCAGCGAATGACGGTGCTGGGGACCGTGCCAGGGTCCTCGCCCAGAGGCAGGACCATCACCATCTCCTCGGCTCCGTCGGTCTCGTTGGTGACCCTCATCGCCCGGCGGGTCCCAGTCGGGCGGAACCCGAAGCTGCTGGCAAAGGCCACAGCCGGCCCGTTGTTGGTGCCGACCCAGTAACCCAGCTGCCGGTGCCCGTCTGCGAGGGCCTGGGCGGCACCGGCCTCGACCAGCTTCCAGGCAGCGCCGGTTCCCCGTCCCTCAGGTGCAACCCACAGTCCGAACAGCTCACCGGTGCAGGAATGCTCAGGGTCGCCCTGTCCGAGGCTGACAACTCCCACCGGTGTCCCGTTGCGCTCGGCGACCAGTCGGCGCGCCCGTCGCATGCGCTCGCGCCAGGCCTGTTCGTCCAGTGCCGCCTCCTGCGCGGCGGTGGCGACAAAGGCCTCTGGAGAGTCCCGCAGCGCCGTCAGACGAATTGTGCGGAACTGCTGCCAGTCCTCTTCCCCGAGGGCACGCACATTGATCTCGCTCATGGGCTCACCATAGGTCGGAGGGCTCCAGGGCAGCGACGCGGGCCGCGCAGGCTCGCCGCCGCGAACGGTGACAGGGACCGTGGACGTCGAGCCACATCCCGACCTCGGTCAGCGGGTCTGCGTACGGCTGGGGTGGTTCAACCTGTAGTCACCGAGCTCGCTCGCTCGTCAGGTCCGTGGGCCCGGCGCCTTGCCACCACGTGAGGGTCGACGCGTCGCTCGCCTTGGCTGCGACCCGCACCAGGGGCAGCCGGCCAGACGAAGCCAGGATCAGCCCACATGCCGCCCGAGCCGGGCGCGACTGGAAGACGTGGACCGCCCAATCGCGTCATAGCCCGGTCCGTCGTCCTGGCCAGCCTGCCTGGTGACGGTCTAAGACTCAGCCACTGCCCGACGCGAGCTGTTTGGAGCGCAGCGCGGCCGCTTCGATCGCGGTGACGAACGCCGCCCGCACCTTGTGGTCATCAAGCTCGCGCAGCGCTGCCATGGTGGTACCGCCGGGGCTGGAAACCTGCTCACGCAACACGGTGGGGTGCTGGCCAGTCTCCTTGAGCATGGTGGCCGCCCCATAGAGCGTCTGAACGACCAGCTCGGTCGAGGTCGTACGGGGCACACCGAGCAGCACCCCCGCCTCGATCATCGCCTCCACGACGTAGAAGATGTATGCCGGCCCGCTGCCACTGATGGCGGTGACAGCATCCAGGTGCTTCTCCGCCAACCGCAGGACCTTGCCGCAGGAGCGCAGCAGCTCCTCGGCTTCAGACAGATGCACCTCGTCGCAGTGCTGTCCCGGGCTGACGGCAGCCATGCCCTCGTCAACCAGGGCAGGTGTGTTCGCCATAACCCGCACGACTGCGGTGCCCACCGGCAGGCGCTCCTCCAGGAAGCCGGTAGTGATGCCAGCGGCAAGGCTTACCACGAGTGCCCCGTGTGGGACGTGGCCACGGATCTCAGCGAGCAGACCCTCCATGTCCTGGGGTTTGACCACCAGAACCAGGGTGTCGGCCGCCTGCGCCGCGTCGACATTGCTCATCAGACGAACGCCGTACGTGCCGGCCAGCATCTCTGCTCGTTGCGCATTACGGCCCGTGATGACCAGCTCGGCGGCGTCTCGTCCTGAGCGAATCAACCCTGAGAGCAGTGTCGAACCCATGACGCCAGCGCCGAGGATCGCGACGGTCTTCGGGCCGCTGGCGCGCTGGTGGCTCAGAACGTTCGCATGATCTTCCGCCGGAATCTCCATGGCTGCTGCTCTCTCAGCTCTTGGTCGCAAGTCCACGCAAGAAGACCATGGTGTTGGCCGGACGCTCGGCCATCCGGCGCACCAGGTAGCCGTACCAGGCCTGGCCGTAAGGGATGTAGACGCGCATCTGGTCCCCGCGATCGGCGATCCGTTTCTGTTCCTCAGGCCGGATGCCGTAGAGCATCTGGTACTCGAACGTGTTCGCGGCTCGGTCCTGCTTGTTGGCCAGGGCACCCGCGATCTCGACCACGCGCGGGTCATGGCTGGCCACCATCGGATAGCCGTGCCCTTCCATCAGCACCTTAAGACACCGGACGTATGACTTGTCGACCTCTTCCTTGCCCTGGAAGGCCACCGACTCCGGCTCCTTGTAGGTGCCCTTGCACAGGCGGACACGGCTGCCTTCGTGAGCAAGGTCATGACAGTCGGCTTCGGTCCGGTACAGGTAGGTCTGGAGCACGGCACCCACCGAGGGGAAGTCCTGGCGGAGCTCGCGCAAAGTCTCCAGCGTCCCGTCGGTGGTCGTGTGGTCCTCCATGTCGAGGGTGACGTTGGTGCCGACATTGGCGGCTGCATGGCAGATCTCGCGCGCGTGGTCCAGAGCAATCTTGGCGCCGTCCCCCGGCAGTGCCTGTCCCACAGCGCTCAGCTTAAGGCTCACCTCAGCCTTACCGCCCTGGGCCAGTCCGGCCTCGCCGAGCGCCGAAAGCAGCGAAAGGTAGGCATCGCGGGTGGCCTGCGCCTGCGCCAGGTCAAGGGTGTCCTCACCGAGGTTGTCGATCGTGCACAGACGGCCAGTCAGGTCAAGCTCGCCCGCCACCCTCACGGCGTCAGCCGTCGAGTCGCCAGCCACGAACCGCCGCACGACGTCCCTACTGACCGGAGCCGTCTCGACCAGGTCACGCACGCGATCACTCTTAGCCAACTGCAACAGCACCTGGCGCAGTACACCGCTTGGGTCCAACACGTGTTCCTCCTCATGCCGTCTTCAGTGATATTCACCCCAGGCTAGGCCCCACAGCCACCTCGGCGTGCAGCGCTCCCTTCCTGCGCCGTCAGCGGTGCGCCGAGGACATGAGCCCGCCGAAAGCATGGCGCCCACCACGTGCACCGCCACCACGTGCACCGCCATCACCTGGGCTGCAGCACGAAGCACTGCCGAACCACCCAACCGCCGAGCTGAGCACGGCAACCGTGGCCGCCGGCTCCCTCAGGACCATGGCGGCGCCACCCGAGATGGCCTGCACGCAACGATCGGCCAGAGCAGAGCCTGCGGCTAAGAGCCGAGACTGTTGGACAGCGCGGGTGCGTTGTGGTCGGCGACCGAGACGTCCTCACAGGCCGCGACCTGGTCCCTGTAGTCGCCGGTGGCCGCCTGCTCTATCGGGCGTCAGGTTGGTCCGGCCAAATCGTTGTGCCAAATCGTGTCTCGGGCTGGAGCTGGAACCACAGCGATGCCGTCCCTGATGGCGCCGGCCCGTACAAGAGATGGTACCGAAGGCGCCCACCTTCAGCCCGATGCTCTTACGCATGCAGAATCCTGCTTCCTTTGCTTGTCTTCGCGTGTCCCCGCTGTCCCTGTGATGCGGGACCAAGCTTTGTCCCGCTGATGTCAGACAAAGCGGAACGATATGAGGCAGCAGATCCGTTTGCGATTACTTATGCCGCATCTCACCAAGAGCCCGCCCAGGACCAAACAGGGCCTATGGCGCAGGGAGCAGCGCGGCGGTCGGTTCGATCAGGTCAGGGGAACAGCCGCCGTTGCCAGGTGCAGCCTGGCAAACGCCAACGACTCGGCGAGATCTACCTCACGCTGCTCTTCGGACACCCGCCGGGTGCTCACCTCGACCACGACCGACCCCGAGAACCCTTGTACCGCAAGGGTTTCAAGTAGCTCCGCGCACGGCTGACTGCCACGACCGGGAACAAGGTGCTCGTCCATCGAAGAACCCAGGCCGTCGGCCAGGTGTAGGTGCGCAAGCCGTGGCCCCAGTGCCGCCGCCATCGCCAGGGCGTCCGATCCAGAAATAGCCGCGTGGGACAGGTCCAGGGTCACGTGGTCGTAGGGCTGTTCGACCGGGTCCCAGTGCGGCAGGTAGGCCTCGACCGAACGCGTACGCGCCCGCCACGGGAACATGTTCTCGACAGCAAGCCTGATGCCGGAGTCGTGTTCACGAAGAGCCACCCCGTCGGCGAACGCCTTGGCGTACTCCTTCTGCCAGCGAAAGGGTGGGTGGATCACGACGGTGTCAGCGCCAACGGCTGCAGCCAGTTCGATGGAGTTGTCGATCTTGGGCCACGCCTCCGGACCCCAGACCCGCTGGGTGAGTAGCAGAGTCGGCGCGTGGATCGACACAATCGGCATCTCATGGAGGTCCGACAGAGCCTTCAGCGCGCCAGCCTCCTGTGAGACAGGGTCGGTCCAGACCATCACCTCGACCCCGTCGAAACCGAGTCGCTGTGCCAGGTCGAAAGCCGTGGCGCAGTTCTGCGGGTAGACCGATGAGGTAGACAGCGCCACACGCGCCCTGGGCACCTGAACTGCGGTCATGACCTCGAGCCTAATCGCCAGGGCGTCAACCGGCCGAGATCCAGTCCAACCGGCGCAGGATCACGCCTTCGCGCAGGGCCCACGGGCAGATATCGAGCCGTTCGATGCCTAGCAGGTCCATGGCGGCCTCGGCGATGATCGCCCCTGCGAGCATCTGTGGCGCACGCCCCACAGAGACCGCGGGCAGTTGAGAACGCTCGGCAGCAGTCATCTCGCCCAGCCTGGACACCAGAACCGAGACGTTCTTTCGGGTGAGCGTGCGAACGGCATACGGTCCGAGCGTGCTGCCGGCCGCCCCGGCGATCCGAGCAAGGGACCGCAAGGTCTTGCTTGTGCCGACAAATCTGTCAGGCATCCCCGCTTGGTTTACCGCGCCCAGCACCCACGCGACATCAGCCCGAACCTGTTTGCGCACGGCCTTGATCTGCGCCGGCTTGGGCGGGTCTCCGACAAGCGCAGACCTCGTGAGGCGACCCGCCCCCAAAGGCAGACTCAGGGCGACGTCTGGCACCTCGTCAATGCCAGCCGCGAGTTCCAGCGAGCCGCCGCCGATGTCCATCACCAGCAACCGGCCGCTTGACCAGCCGAACCAGCGGCGAACAGCCAGAAAGGTCAGCTTCGACTCGTCCTCACCGGACAGCACCTGCAGCTCGACCCCGGTCTCCGCACGCACCCGGGCAAGAACCGCCTCCCCATTTGGCGCTTCGCGAATTGCGCTGGTAGCGAAGGCAAGCAGGTCGTCGACCTGTTGGTCTTCGGCAATCGTGAGGCACTCGCGGGTGAACTCAACCAAGGCGTCAGCGCCCGATCGGGCAATCGAGCCATCCGCGTCGACGTACTCTGCGAGCCGCAGCTCGATCTTGTGCGACGACGCCGGCAGGGGATGGGCGCCGACGTGTGCGTCGACGACCAGCAGGTGAACGGTGTTGGATCCCACGTCGATCACGCCTAGTCGCATGTGGTGAATCTACCGAGGTGAGAGCAGCGCACGTGCCGCATAGTCTTGGCAGATGTCAGAGACCGCCCTCGATATCCCGCGCATGTGGGTCGAGTTTCCCGACCCTGCCGATGCCAACCAGCGTTTCCGCTGCGACCTGACCTGGCTCACGTCGTCCTGGACCTGCATCTTCGGCAGCGGTTGCGCTGGGATCTACAAGGACCGCCCCGACGACGGCTGCTGCACGCTGGGCGCGCACTTCGCGGACGCGGACGACGTGGCGCGGGTGAAGGCCGCAGTCGCCGAGCTCGGGGAGGATGAATGGCAGTACTACGAGGCCGGCCGTGGCGGCCGTTGGAAGACCAAGGAAGACAAGGAGCTCAAGACCCGGGTCGTGGACGGGGCCTGCATCTTCCAGAACCGTCCGGGATTCCCCGCCGGAGCCGGCTGCGCCCTGCACCAGCACGCCCGGCTGCGAGGCCTTGAGCCACACACGGTCAAGCCGGATGTCTGCTGGCAGCTGCCGATCCGGCGCACCTACCGCAACGTCGAGCTGCCAGACGAGAGCTCCTACCTCGAGGTGACCATCACGGAGTACGACCGCCGCGGCTGGGGCCCCGGCGGCCATGACCTGGACTGGTACTGCTCGGGCAACCCGGCTGCACACATCGGTAATGAGCCGGTCTATCGCAACAACAGCGCCGAGCTGCGCGAGCTCATGGGTGATGCTGCCTATGCGGAGCTGGTCGTGCGCTGCGATGCTCACATGGTCGCCGTGAATGCCGCCCAGTCCGTGGGGTCGCGCAGGCTGCTACCCCTTCTGGTGCACCCGGCAACGCTGGGCGCACGCACTCCTTGCGCCGGCAGTGCCACCGGCGGCCCACAATGATCCCGAGCCCGAACATCTGGGCGAAACCGGACGTCTACGAGATCGAGAACCGCGGGATCGATCCCGACCGGCTGATCGAGGCGGCCATGGCCGGCATCCACGACTGGGCGGGGCAGCGGGTCCTGGACATTGGCTGTGGCAGTGGGTTTCACCTGCCGCGATTCGCGCAGACCGCGTCCACCGTGGTGGGAGTCGAACCGCACGAACCGCTGGCCGATCTCGCGCGGCAACGGGTGCGTGATCTGTCGCTGGCCAACACGTCGGTTCTGGACGGCGCCGCCGAGCAGCTCCCGCTTGCCGATGACAGCATCGACGTGGTGCATGCTCGGTGGGCCTATTTCTTCGGGCCGGGATGCGAGCCCGGCCTGGCCGAGGTGCAGCGGGTGCTGCGACCAGGGGGCACGGCATTCGTGATCGACAACGACGCCTCGCGGTCCACCTTCGGTCGGTGGTTCCGCAGGGCCATGCCGTCCTATGACCCCGCTGCAGTTGAACGCTTCTGGGCCCGGCAGGGGTGGTCGCGCGAGCGCATCGACATGCGATGGTCATTCGGGTCCCGCGCAGATTTCGAGTCGGTTCTGCGGATCGAGTTCACCGAGACCCTGGCCGACGGCATCCTGGCAGACCACCAGGGATCGGGCGTGGACTACGCGGTCAGCTTGTGGTGGCGCACCGTGGTCTGAGCGTGTCCGAGGCGTCTCGTAGGGTCGCCCGTATGGCAACCAAGGCGATGACCCGTTCGCCCGGGCACCGTTGCTCCGAGTGCGGCTGGTCCACGGTCAAGTGGGTCGGTCGGTGTGGAGAGTGCCAAGCGTGGGGCACGGTCACCGAGATCGGCACAGCCAAGGTCAAGACGACCGCCGCAGTGGTCGTCACCCGGCCCGCCATCCGGATCGGTGAGGTTGATGCCCGACAAGCCGAGGCTCGTTCCACGGGCGTCAGCGAGTTCGACCGCGTGCTCGGAGGCGGCCTGGTCCGCGGCGCCGTGGTCCTGGTGGCCGGGGAGCCAGGGATTGGCAAGTCGACGCTGCTCCTCGACGTCGCCGCCAGAGCTGCCCGGCAGGGGCAAACTGTCCTGTACGTCACTGGTGAGGAGTCGGCCGCGCAGGTCAAGATGCGGGCCGAGCGCATCGAGGCGATGGCCAAGAACCTCTTCCTGGCGGCCGAGACGGACTTGGCCACCGTGCTGGGCCACATTGACCAGATCGGGCCAGACCTTGTCGTCATCGACTCGGTGCAGACCATCGCCAGCGGTGAGGTCGAGGGTGCGGCCGGCAACGTCTCCCAGATCCGTGAGGTGGCCGCCTCACTGATCCAGCTCGCCAAGTCCCGGGGCATCTCGATCCTGCTGGTCGGTCACGTCACCAAGGACGGGTCGATCGCCGGGCCGCGCGTCCTGGAACACTTGGTCGACGTCGTGATCCAGTTCGAGGGCGAAAGACACTCCCGGCTGCGGCTGGTGCGCGCGGTGAAGAACCGCTACGGCCCCACAGACGAGGTGGGCTGTTTCGACCTGTCCGATATCGGGATCGTCGGTCTTCCGGACCCCAGCGGCCTGTTCCTGTCCAGCCGCGACCTGATCGTCCCCGGGACCTGTGTCACCGTCGCGCTTGAGGGCAGACGCCCCTTGGTCACCGAGGTGCAGGCTTTGCTCGCGGCCAGCACCGCCCCCTCACCCAGGCGCACGACCAGCGGGTTGGACAGCTCCCGGGTCGCGATGATCATTGCGGTCCTCGACAAGCGCGCCAACGTCCCCGTCCGCCAAGCCGACTGCTACGTGTCGACGGTCGGAGGGGTCAAGGTGTCTGAGCCGGCCTCGGACCTCGCGATCGCATTGGCCATGGCCAGCTCGGTGTCCGACCGGGCCCTTCCCGCTGGCACTGTCGCCATGGGAGAGGTGGGTCTGGCCGGGGAGATTCGGGCCGTCACCGGCATCCCTCGCCGGCTCGCCGAAGCAGCACGCCTCGGGTTCCGCACAGCCGTGGTGCCCACGGGCGCCCTCGGCACCGACCACGCCCCGGCCGGCATGGAGATCATCGAGGTCTGTGACATCGTCGAAGCGGTCAGCCTCGGGATTCCGGTGCTGGCGCGAGAGTGACCCACCCGTGATATTGCCCAGGTCACGGGTCGGTCACAAGACGCGACTGAGGCGTTCTGCCCGATAGACTGCCCGCAGGCCGGGAGTGTGAACCGGCGACTGGAGCCGAACGACAAATCCGACCCAGCCGTCCAAGCCCAGGGGGCGACCGATCATCGTAGATGGAACCGACGACAAGTTGCTCCATGCAACCTTGGCGGCAGTGGCCCCCGGGACCGAGCTGCGGGATGGTCTGGAGCGGATCCTGCGCGGGCGCACCGGTGCGCTCATCGTGCTGGGCAACGACAAGGTCGTCGAGGGAATGTCGAGCGGCGGGTTTCCGCTCGACGTCGAGTTCTCCAGCACGCGCCTGCGCGAGCTCGCCAAGATGGACGGGGCGATCGTGCTCGACCGTGAGGGCGGGCGGATCCTGCGCGCAGCCACCCAGCTGCTGCCTGACCCCTCGATCGAGACCAACGAGTCGGGCACGAGGCATCGCACCGCCGAGCGGGTCGCCAAGCAGACCGGTTTCCCCGTGGTCTCAGTGAGCCAGTCCATGCAAATCGTCGCGCTCTACGTCGCAAACCGACGCCATGTCCTGGAGAACTCGGGTGCGATCCTTTCCCGCGCAAACCAGGCCCTGCAGACTCTTGAGCGCTACAAGACGCGTCTGGACGAGGTCACCGGCGCGCTGTCAGCGCTGGAGATCGAGGATCTGGTCACCGTCCGCGACGTGGCCACCGTGCTCCGGCGTCTCGAGATGGTCCGGCGAATCAAGGAAGAGATCGACAGCTATGTCATTGAGCTGGGCACCGACGGCCGCCTGCTCACACTCCAGCTCGAGGAGCTGACCGGCGGCCTGGGCAATGACCGCGAGCTGGTGATCAGCGACTACCTCGACGCGGCAGACAGCGGTGGCACCGTCGACCAGGTCTTGGCCGACCTCATGAAGCTCACGTCCATCGAGCTGCTCGACCTTGCCGCGGGCGCCAAAGCCGTGGGATTCTTCGTCGGCGGCGACGCCCTCGACACCCCGGTCAGCCCCCGCGGCTACCGGCTGCTGACCAAGGTGCCTCGCCTGCCGGGCGCCATCATCGAACGGCTGGTCGACCACTTCGGGAGCCTGCAGAAGCTGCTCGGTGCAAATCTTGAAGACCTCATGGCCGTAGAGGGCGTCGGTGAGGGCCGCGCCCGTGCGGTTCGTGAAGGCCTGTCCCGGCTGGCTGAGTCAAGCATCCTCGAGCGCTACGTCTGAGCCGGGCCGCCTCCCACCGATGACTCAGCCCCATCAACACAGCATCGTCCGTCAGGGCGCTTCATGAGCGCAGCCGGCGGCGCGCCGCAGGTGTCCAGCTCGCTCTTGCACCAAAGAATTCTGAGCTGGTACGCCAAGGAGGCAAGGAATCTTCCCTGGCGCGAGCCGGGTACCTCTGCGTGGGCGGTTCTGGTCTCGGAAGTGATGCTGCAGCAGACACCTGTCGTCCGCGTCGAGCCCGCATGGCGGCAGTGGATGTCACGGTGGCCCATCCCCGCCGCCCTGGCCGCGTCAGCGCCCGGCGATGCGGTCCATGCGTGGGGACGGCTGGGTTATCCACGCCGGGCGCTGCGCCTGCACGCTGCGGCGGTGGCGATTGTCGAGCGGCACGGCGGACAAGTTCCCGACAGGTCAGCCGAGCTTCTCGCGCTTCCGGGCGTGGGCACCTACACGGCTGCCGCAGTGTCCGCCTTCGCGTTCGGTCGTCGGACAAGCGTGGTCGACACGAACGTGCGTCGTGTGTTTGCCCGGGTCGTCAGCGGCGTCGGACAGGCCGCGCCGTCGCTGACCCGGGCCGAGACGGACCTGGCCACGACGCTTCTTCCCGATGACGCCGACGAGGCACGAGTCTGGGGTGTGGCTGTCATGGAGGTGGGTGCCCTGGTCTGCCTGGCGCGGGCCCCACGATGCGCGGCCTGTCCCATCCGCGATCTGTGCGCCTGGCAGCTGGCGAACCGGCCTGCATATGAGGGTCCGGTACGCCGTAGCCAGGCGTGGCATGGCACGGACAGGAAGTGTCGGGGCACCATCCTGGCAATGTTGAGAGCCACGACCCGACCCGTCACGGCAACCGAGGTGGACGCCGCATGGCCCGCCGACGGCCCCCAACGAGACCGGTGTCTGGAGAGCCTGGTCAAGGATGGTCTGGTCGAACCAGTGGCCGCAGACGGGTACCAGCTGCCGGGTCGCTAGAACCTGACCCCTGGCATCGGGGACACCGCAAAAGCGTCATGCAGCACCGGATCGCCGTCATGGCGGCACCCTGGTTGGGGAACCTGATGCCTCCGGTCGCCGCCGTCCCATGATGAGGATCGCTTCGTGGCCCGAATCCGCCGTGTCCGGCCCTCCGGGCCAAAGCCAGGAAAGGTGCAGCGATGGATCTTCTTCGATCCCGCCCGTCGTGATCATGGGCGATCAGGGCCCTGAGCACAGCACCATCGGGGGCCCTGGCCCAGCGCCTTGGCGAGCCGTGCACTACCGGGACGGACTGCGTTCGGTGGCGAACACGGAGCGCTTGGCCTGGCGCTCTGCTCTCTTGCGACCGGGGGACGCCCGCCGTGGCTGAGGTGCACGAGCGCTGAGCACGCCTCGGCGCCGGGTCCGCTATCGTCGAGGCTTGCTCAGCGCCCAAGCGCCGGCCAACCCCCCTGACGGGGCCGTTCAGGACTGGAAGGAAGTCGACGCTGGTGACCCGGCAGGACCGCAGATCACAGCATCCGAAGCATCCGGGTGTTACCTAGCGTGTTCGGTTTGACCCGCTCGAGGTCCAGGAACTCCGCTACTCCCTCGTCGTAGGAACGGAGCAGCTCGGCGTAGACGTCAGGCTCGGCGGCCTGACCCACGATGGGCGAGAAACCGTGGTGCGTGAAGAAGTCCACCTCAAAGGTGAGACAGAAGATGCGACGCAGGCCAAGTGCCCGGGCATCATCGAGCAGGGTCTCCAGGAGTCGACCGCCCAGGCCGCGCCGGGCGAATTTCGGGTGCACCGCCAACGTGCGGACCTCGGCGAGCTCATCCCACATCACGTGCAGCGCGCCGCACCCGATGATCCGTCCAGGCAGATCAGGATCCGGGGCCACCCGAAACTGTTGCAGTGCCTCGTAGTAGGCGACCGGGTCCTTGGGCGTGAGCGTGTTTCCTGCCAGCGGGCGGACGAGCTCACGGATGGAACTCACGTCACTGCATCGAGCCCAGCGAACCTGGATCACGGGCACAATAGCCTGCACACCGACTGTCACGCCAGGCTCCCATCCCTGCTGTCGGCGAACAGACCCCGCGCCTTGGCGTCGAGAGCAACGTTCGACTGGCGGCCCGCTGTGCATCCGAACCCGCCGCTCGCCCGGTTGCCAAGGGTGTTCGGTGAGGTGAAACAGTCCCCAGCCCCGAAGGTCAGCACCTGCCCGGCGCCCAGATTGGTCAGCATCTTCGGAGCCCGCATCTGCGGGACGCCGGGCAGGCTCACCGAGCCAACCTGTCTGGCAGAGTCGGGCGCAGCGGTGACGAGCTGGCCCTGGTGGACCGAGCGAACGAGGTCGCCGCCTACGACCTCGAAGGCCGTGGCTACACCGACCGGAACCAGGCTCGGTGTGGCTACCGCTTTTCTGACGGCCTTGGGCTTCGACGAAGTTCTCGTCAACGCCCAGGCGTCGACGAGAAGAGTCGACAACCCGATGACCCAAGCCGGGCGCGGCGAAGACCGCGAGACGGTCGGCATGTCGCAACCGTAAGTAGTGCTCGCCACACGGCCGCGCAGCCTCACCCGTCTCGGACCATCGACGCCGCCGTCACCTCTGGTCCGGCGCGACCATCGGTCACTTCTCGTCGGGAGCAACCGGAGTCGTGACCGTGTCCTGGATATCACTGTCCTGGATATCACTCAGTGGCGGAGCGTCCAGCTCAGAGTGCGCCGCACCCTCGAACGTGAACGCCTCGTTCTTCTCGGCACCGTCAGTGCCGACCACGACGATCTCACCGGCCTTGAGCTCACCGTAGAGGATCTTCTCGGAAAGAACATCCTCGATGTCCCGCTGGATCGTACGACGCAGGGGACGCGCGCCGAGCACACGGTCGTAGCCCCTCTTGGCGAGCAGGGCCTTGGCGGCGGGCGTGAGCTCGATACCCATGTCCTTGTCCTTGAGTCGCACGTCGAGCTTGGCGATCATCAGGTCAACGATCTGGACGATCTCAGGCTCGGTCAGCTGCGGGAAGACGATGATGTCGTCCACCCGGTTGAGGAACTCAGGCCGGAAGTGCTGCTTGAGCTCGTCCTGCACCTTGTTCTTCATCCGCTCGTAGCCGGTCTTGGTGTCGCCACCGGCTGCGAACCCAAGTGACTGACCTTTGGCGATGTCGCGGGTGCCAAGGTTCGTGGTCATGATGATCACAGTGTTCTTGAAGTCCACGACCCGGCCGTGGGCGTCAGTGAGGCGGCCGTCCTCGAGAATCTGCAGCAACGAGTTGAAGATGTCGGCGTGGGCCTTCTCGACCTCGTCGAAGAGCACGACGGAGAACGGCTTGCGGCGGACTTTCTCGGTCAGCTGGCCCCCCTCCTCGTAGCCGACGTAGCCGGGAGGCGAACCAAACAGCCTCGAGACCGTGTGCTTCTCGCTGTACTCGCTCATGTCGAGCTGAATGAGCGCGTCCTCGTCGCCGAACAGGAATTCCGCCAGCGTCTTGGCCAGCTCGGTCTTACCTACGCCGGTGGGACCGGCGAAGATGAATGAGCCGCCTGGGCGACGCGGGTCCTTCAGGCCAGCGCGGGTGCGTCTGATCGCCTGGGACATCGCTTTGATGGCCTCGTCCATGCCGACGATGCGCTTGTGCAGCTCATCCTCCATGTTGAGCAGACGCGAGGACTCCTCCTCGGTCAGCTTGAACACGGGGATGCCGGTCGAGGCTGCAAGAACCTCAGCGATGAGCTCCTCGTCGACCTCGGCCACCACGTCCATGTCACCGGACTTCCACTGCTTCTCGCGCTCGGCCTTCTGGCCGATCAGCTTCTTCTCGTCGTCGCGCAGGGATGCGGCCTTCTCGAAGTCCTGAGCGTCGATCGCGGACTCCTTCTCACGGCGGACGTGCGAAATACGCTCGTCGAACTCCCGCAGGTCCGGCGGCGCGGTCATCCGGCGAATGCGCAGCCGGGCGCCCGCCTCGTCGATGAGATCGATCGCCTTGTCTGGGAGGAACCGGTCGTTGATGTACCGGTCGGCCAGGTTGGCCGCCGAGACCAGTGCGGCATCGGTGATGGACACCCGGTGGTGGGCCTCGTAGCGGTCGCGCAGACCCTTGAGGATCTCGATGGTGTGCGACAGCGTCGGTTCGGCGACCTGGATCGGCTGGAAGCGCCGCTCTAGGGCCGGGTCCTTCTCGATGTGCTTGCGGAACTCGTCAAGGGTGGTAGCCCCGATCGTCTGGAGCTCGCCGCGTGCCAGCATCGGCTTGAGGATGGAGGCAGCGTCAATGGCGCCCTCAGCCGCTCCGGCACCGACCAGGGTGTGAATCTCGTCGATGAACAAGATGATGTCGCCGCGGGTTCGGATCTCCTTGAGGACCTTCTTCAAGCGCTCCTCGAAGTCACCTCGGTAGCGCGAACCCGCAACGAGGGCCCCCAGATCGAGGGTGTAGATCTGCTTGTCCTTGAGTGTCTCGGGCACTTCGCCCCGCACGATGTCCTGGGCAAGGCCCTCGACGACAGCTGTCTTGCCGACGCCGGGCTCCCCAATCAGGATCGGGTTGTTCTTGGTCCGCCGGGACAGTACCTGCATGACCCGTTCGATCTCCTTGCCCCGGCCGATGACCGGGTCAAGTTTGCCTTCTCGGGCGGCCTCGGTCAGGTTGCGGCCGAACTGGTCGAGGACCAGCGACCCAGCCGGAGTGCCCTCGGCCGGACCGACCCCGGCGCCCTGGTGCTCCTTGCCCTGGTACCCGCTCAGGAGCTGGATGACCTGCTGGCGGACGCGGTTGAGGTCGGCGCCGAGCTTGACGAGCACCTGGGCGGCAACACCCTCACCCTCGCGGATCAGGCCGAGCAGGATGTGCTCAGTCCCGATGTAGTTGTGGCCAAGCTGCAGCGCCTCGCGCAGGCTCAGCTCGAGGACCTTCTTGGCGCGCGGGGTGAAGGGGATGTGCCCGGACGGGGCCTGCTGACCCTGGCCGATGATCTCCTGGACCTGTTCGCGGACAGCGTCCAGCGAGATCCCGAGGTTCTCCAGCGACTTTGCCGCGACGCCTTCGCCCTCGTGAATCAGACCGAGCAGGATGTGCTCAGTCCCGATGTAGTTGTGGTTGAGCATGCGCGCTTCCTCCTGCGCAAGCACTACCACCCGGCGGGCTCGGTCGGTAAACCGTTCAAACATCGCTCATCGCTCCTCGCTTCGAGATACCTCGATGCTATCTGTGCGCAGCGGTGATCGCCTATGTCAGTCGGAGACTGATGCGTCATCGGAACAAACGATGCGGTATGCCGGTCTGTTCCGCCCGGTAAGCCGGCTCGGTTCATGTTCGCCCTCGGCGTATCCGGACGCCCTCTGGTGGCGGCGCGTCACCGGTGGCATAGTCAACAGCCGTCGGCACTGCCCGACCCGACATAGGTCGGTTTGCAGCGTCGATTCATGCAACCATCCTAACCAATCGAGGAGACCAACATGGCCACAACACGGACCGCCCGAGCCCACTGGGAAGGCTCCCTCCTGGAGGGTGCCGGCCAGATCACTCTTGAGTCCTCAGGTGTCGGGACGTTTGATGTGAGCTGGCCGTCGCGGGCAAACGAGGCGAACGGCAAGACCAGTCCCGAAGAGCTGCTGGGTGCGGCACACGCGACCTGCTTCTCGATGGCCCTGTCCAGTGCCCTGGCCAAGTCAGGCACGCCGCCGACCGCGATCGACACCTCGGCAGACGTCACCTTCCAGCCGGGCACGGGCATCACCGGGATCGTCTTGAGGGTCAGCGGCACAGTTCCCGGTATCACCGCAGACGAGTTCGCGCAGGCCGCCGAGGGCGCCAAGGGCGGTTGCCCGGTGAGCCAGGCTCTGGCTGCCACGCCGATCAGCCTCGAGGTCAAGAGTTTCTCCAGCTGAGCTCACGGTCAGCGGCGGCGCTGGCAGCGCCCACACCAGAAGAGGTTGCGGCCGGCGACAAGCTGCGTGCGCACCGGTGAGCCACACACCCGACACGGCTCACCGGTCCGCCTGTAGAGGTAAAAGCGTCGCTCGAAGCCCTCGCCGAGCTGTGCCCCTGTGACCGCAGCGGTATCCGCGGCCGCTGAGCCCTCCGCGACCTCGGCAAGCCCATCGGCGACCTGGTCATCCATGGTGAGGATCTGGCCAAAAGCCACCCCCAGCGGCATCAGGGCGACCAGGTCGTCCCAGATGGCCAGCCACGTGGCGGGCCGGATCTGTCGACCGGACCGGAACGGGTCGACGCGATGGCGGAACAGCACCTCGCACCGGTAGACGTTGCCGACCCCGGCCAACACTGCCTGGTCCATCAGAAGCTCGGCAATCGGCCGGGCGCTGCGCGATATCCGGCGCAGCGCCAGGTCCGGGTCAGCGTCGCGGCGCAACGGGTCGGGGCCGAGTCGTGCCTGGATGTGGTGGACCTTCTGCGGGGAGACCACGGCACACACGGTGGGGCCCCGCAGGTCCCCGACCCACCCGTGGTTCAGCAGGCGGAGCCGCACCTGTCCCTTAACCGGGACCTGGCCCTGAGGCCTGAGCATCACGGAGAACTTTCCGACCAGGCCAAGATGGACGTTGAGCCAGCGCTCCCCCTCGAACTCGGCGAAAAGGTGCTTGCCCCACGCAGTGGCTTCGACCATGGTGCTTCCGTCCAGCAGCGCGGCGCCGCCGACGAACTTGCCCTGCGGGCTGGAGACCGCAACCGGCGACCCGGCGAACGCCCGGTTCAGCCTTGCGGCAAGGGCATGGGTTGTGTGACCTTCGGGCACTCAGCTGGCCTCGCCGCGCGCGGCCTTGGCCGCCTCGACGCTGCGCTGCAACGCCGCCAGCAGGTCAACAACCTCACCCCCGCTCTCCTGCGGGGCGGGCACCTCCCGCACCTGTCCACCCTCGAGCTTGGCTTGGACGACCGCGTCGACAGCCTGCTTGTAGTCGTCCTCATAGTCGTCCGGGATGTAGTCCCCGGCCAGCGACTCGACGAGCATGTTGGCCATCGCCAGCTCGGTCGGCTTGGCCTCGGCGTCCTCACCGAGACTGGCGAAGTCGGGGGAGCGGATCTCGTCCGGCCACAACATGGTCTGCATCACGATGACATCCTCACGTACGCGCAGCACCGCTATGGTCACCCGGGCGCGCAGCGAGACCGTCACGATGGCCATCCGGTCGGCGGCCTTGAGCGCATCCCGCAACAATGCGTATGCCTTGGCCGCCGTCTTGTCGGGCTCGAGATAGTAGGACTTGTCGAGCAGCATCGGGTCGATCTGGTCGACGGGCACGAACTTGTCCACGGCGATCTCGCGGCTGCTGCGTGTCGGCAGGTCTGCCAGGTCCTCGTCGGTCAGCACCACCATCTGGCCGTCCTCGGTCTCATAGCCCTTGGCGATGTCGTCATAGGACACCTGCTCGCCGTCGAGGCTGCAGATGCGCTGGTACCGGATACGGCCTCCGTCCTGGCGGTGCACCTGCCGGAACTGCGCGTCATGGTTCTCAGTGGCCGAATAGAGCCGCACAGGCACGTTGACCAGGCCGAAGGACACAGCGCCCTTCCAGATGGCACGCATGATCAGATCATCCTCCCGGATCGTCGCGAACCCACCTCCCGTCCGTCAGGATGGACCCATGCGCCCCATGCTGGCTAGTGCGGGAACCGCGGTCCCCGTCGGTCCGCAGTGGGCGCACGAGATCAAGTGGGACGGTATGCGGCTCTTGGCCGATGTCGCTGACGGCCGTGTGAGGTTGTCGTCACGCAACGAGAACGACGTCACGTCCACCTTTCCTGAGCTGAGCACACTGGCCGGCCCGGGGATGCCCGACGACATGCTGCTTGACGGAGAGGTCGTGGCGCTCCAGGCAGGTCTCCCCTCGTTCTCGGCCCTCTCGGAGCGCATGCACGTCAGCAACCCCAGGAAGGTGGGAGCCCTGACGGTGACCAGGCCCGTCACCTTCATGGTGTTCGACCTGCTGCGCCTCGGTGGGGTCGACCTCATCGCGCAGCCGCTGGCCCAACGGCGGGCAGCCCTGGAGAGGATTGGCGTGGCCGGCCCTCACGCCCAGGTGCCACCGACATATCAGGACGGGGTGGCGCTACAGACGGCAACGCTGGAACAGGGGCTGGAGGGTGTCGTCAGCAAGCGACTGTCGTCCAGATACCGTCCCGGGCGCCGCAGCCCCGACTGGCTGAAGTTTGCCCATCGCACGTCGAGATCGGTAGTGATCGGCGGCTGGCGCCTGGAGACCGGCAGCGCCAGCCGGCTGGGCTCGGTGCTCGTCGGCCGTCCGGCAACGGATGGGCTGACCTATCTGGGCCGGGTCGGAAGCGGCCTGGCGGGCCGGGAACAGAATCGCGTACTCAGGTCACTGCAGGGTCGCAGCATCGACCTCTCGCCCTTTGCCGACGAGGTCCCGCCGATGGATTCGCGGGGGACACTGTGGGTTCGGCCGGAGGTCGTCATAGAGGTGCAGTCCCTGGGACTTTCCGCGCAGGGCCGACTCAGAGCGCCGGCCTACGTTGGTCTTCGACCTGACCTGTCGCCCGACGACGTGCACGACGAGGGGTGCTGACTTGCCGGACAGGACAACCAACCTGGTCGCCGTGATCGTTGATGGCCGTCGTCTCCAGCTGAGCAACCTGGACAAGGTCATGTACCCGGCAACAGAGACCACCAAGGGTGAGGTGCTCAACTACTACGCGAGGGTTTCCGGGTTTATGCTCCCGCACCTCGCCGGCCGGCCGGTGACCCGCATCCGCTGGCCCCACGGCACGAACGGACCGTCATTCTTCGAGAAGAACCTGCCATCAGGAGCGCCATCCTGGCTGCAATCCGTGGTTGTGCCCACCAGCGGCTCGCGATCGCAGAGCGGCAGTGACACGATCCGCTACCCCCTCGTGCATGACACCGCAGACCTGACCTACCTGGTGAACCTCGCATCGCTGGAGTTCCACGTCCCCCAATGGCGCTTTGACGCCGACGGGCAGCCCCGTAATCCCGACCGGCTGGTGATCGACCTTGACCCAGGAAGCCCTGCGGGGCTCCATGAGTGCGCCCTGCTGGCGTTGCTAGTGCGTGAACGGCTCGCAAACATCGGGCTCAGCACGGCGCCGGTCACCAGCGGCAGCAAAGGCATGCAGCTGTATGCAGCGTTGCCGGGCGCGCAGGACTCCGACGCGATCCGCGACATCGCGCGAGAGATCGCCCAGGATCTGACCAGACTGCGACCCGAGCTGGTCGTGTGGAAGATGACGAAGTCCCTGCGCCCAGGCAAGGTGCTGTTGGACTGGAGCCAGAACGTCGCCGCGAAGACAACGATCACGCCCTACTCGTTGCGCGGCAAAGACGCCCCCTTCGTCGCCGCGCCACGCACATGGGCAGAGGTCGAACGCGGCGCGGAAGAACAAAACGCCTTGAGACAGCTCGACATGGACACCGTCCTGGCCCGGACGGCGATCGATGGCGACGTCTTCGCCACGGCCCTGCGAACCTAGGGGCCGGTCACCCTCCCAGCCTGCGTCAGCTATGGGCCTTGTCGTAGGCAGCGAGGATGCCCGCGGAGATGCGGCCACGGTCGCTGACCTGGTGACCGTTCTTGCGCGCCCACTGCCGGACGGCGCCCAAGTCGCTGCGACGCTGACCAGCGGTAGCCCCTGCCTGGCGCGAGCTCTTACGGCCGCCGGAACGGCGAGCATGGTCCTTCCAGGTCTCGAAGTCGTGGCGCAGTTTCTTGGCGTTAGCCGCGGTCAGGTCAATCTCATAAGAGACGCCGTCAAGAGAGAACGATACGGTCTCAACCGCGTCTGTGCCGTCGATGTCGTCAACAAGCATGACTTGGACACGTTTTGCCATGAGAACTCCCAGATGAGGAACGTTTACGAGTTGGTGAACGATCTTCACCAGCTATTTATTGTTCCACCATACGCGATGATTCTCACAATGCGGAATCCAGTCCGTCGATATTGTTGGATTGCCTCGCCAAAGAAGCCGCACGCTCTTGATCGGCAACCCACTTGGAATGCGCCAGCCGCTCACGGCGGTCACCTTCGAGCATTGCCTTGATGACCACGTAGAACAAGAAGGCGACGCCGGCGCTCGGCAACAGTGCGCCAAGGGCGATCAACACAGAATACAGGCTCATGTTCACTCCGGCTTCAGCAACGGGAACAGAATAGTCTCACGGATACCGGCACCTGTGAACAACATGACGAGGCGATCGATACCCAGACCGAGGCCACCCATCGGCGGGGCGCCATACTCCAGAGCACGCAGAAAGTCCTCGTCGAGTTGCATCGCCTCCACATCGCCTGCGGCCGCCTTCAGGGACTGTGCCGTCAGACGATCCCGCTGGATTACGGGGTCGATCAGCTCGGAGAACGCCGTGCCGCGTTCGGTGCCACCGATGATGAGATCCCAAGCCTCGATGAGCTGCGGGTCTTTGCGGTGCGGCCGGGCGAGCGGCTGAGCCGACGGCGGGTAGTCACAGACAAATGTCGGCTGCAGCAGCGTCGGCTCGACGATCTCCCCGAATAGCTCGACTACGAGCTTCTCCGCTTCCCATTCCGGCTGAACCTGCACATTGCAGCGGGTCGCTATCCCCTGCAGGGTCTGCACATCCGTGTCTGGCGTGACATCCTCTCCGACCGCCTCGGAAAGGCCCTGATAGACCGGGAGCCAGCGCCATTCACCGGCGAGCTGGATCTGCCCGGCAGGAGTGTCGATGACTCGGGAACCAAAAGCGTCGGCGGCCGCGAGAACGACCCCCTGGGTCAACTCTGCCATCGTGTGTTGGTCGCCAAACGCTTCATAGACCTCGAGCATGGTGAATTCCGGGCTGTGTGTGGAGTCAACACCTTCGTTACGGAAGATGCGGCCCATCTCGAACACCTTGTCCACGCCACCGACAACAGCACGTTTGAGATACAGCTCAAGGGCAATCCGGAGCGACATATTGATGTCGAACGCATTGAGGTGGGTCGGAAAGGGGCGGGCGGCAGCTCCACCGTGAACAAGCTGGAGTACGGGCGTCTCGATCTCGATGAACCCTCGGCTGTGCAGAGTGTCGCGTATCGCGCGGATGATGGCCGCCCGGTCGCGGACCATGTCTCGCGCCTCCTGGCGCACGATCAGGTCCACATAGCGCTGGCGCACCCGCGCCTCCTCCGACAGCTCGCTGTGCATCGTCGGCAGTGGTCGAAGGGCCTTGCTCGCCATGACCCATTCGTCGGCCAACACAGAAAGCTCGCCGCGCCTGCTCGAGATCACCCGGCCGTGCACGAAGACGAAGTCGCCGAGGTCCACGTCGGCCTTCCAATTCCTCAGGGACTGCTCGCCAACCTCTGCCAGGCTGAGCATCGCCTGCAGGCGCGTTCCGTCGCCCTCCTGCAACGTGGCGAAGGCCAGCTTGCCGGTGTTGCGAATGAAGACCACCCGACCCACGACGCCCACCACGTCCTGGGTCTCCTCGGCGGTATTCAGGTGCCCGTAGGCCTCGCGCACCTGGGTGAGTGTGTGCGTGCGAGGCACGCCGACGGGATACGGCTCCCGACCCTCGCCCAGCAGGCGGGCCCGTTTGTCCCGGCGGACGCGCATCTGCTCGGGCAGGTCGGTTTCGGGTAGGTCCGGGGATGGGGTGCGACTCACCCGGCAAGGGTACCCAGCAGAGCGCTAGAAGAGTGCGGCGCCACTGAACGACAGCTCGAGGTCGAGCAGCTGCTTCTTTCGGTCGAGACCGCCGCCATAGCCGGTGAGGTTGCCATCTGAGCCGACGACGCGGTGGCAAGGGATGACAATGCCGATCGGGTTCCTCCCGTTCGCCAAGCCCACCGCACGAGCGGCACCGGGGGAGCCGATGCGTTCGGCCAGCCCACCGTAGGACTCCGTCTGGCCGTATGGGATGTCTTGAAGGGCAGCCCACACCCGCTGTTGAAACGGCGACCCGCGTGGTGCCAGGGGCACAGTGAAGCAGGTGAGCCTGCCGGCGAAGTAGGCGTCAAGCTGGTCGGCGGCACTCTGGAACGGCTCAGCCTGACGGCCCCCAGGGTTCGGCTCGCCGAGCTCGATGTCGGCCGGGCGGTGCCGTTGCAGGTCCATGTACAGTCCCACCATCGCGCCACCCTGGGCGACCAGGGTCAGTGGGCCAACCGGGCTGTCGATCACGGTACGGCTGCGCATCAGGCGACCTTCTCATCAGGCATGTGGTTGATCGGGTGCTCCCCAGTTGCCCAGAGATGCTGCACGGCATAGGAACGCCACGGGCGCCACGGGTGTGAGTGGTCTGTGAGCGCTCTGGGCGTGCCCGGCATCCCAAGGCGCTCAGCGGCAAGCCTGATGCCCAGGTCGGCGGCGATGAACGCGTCGGGATCACCCAGGGATCGCATGGCGATGCTCTCGACCGTCCAGGGACCGAAGCCGTGCAGGACCCGCAGCCTGGCCCGCGCCTCGCGCCAGTCGGCACCCAGGTCCAGGTCGAGCCGTCCCTGGGCCAGGGCCTCAACCAGACCCATCAGGGTGCGCCGCCGTGACTGAGGCAGAGCAAGATCGGACGGATCCATCGCGGCCAGGACCTCAGGAGTGGGAAACAGATGCGTCAGGCCACCATGGGGATCAGTGACCAGATCACCGTGCGCGCGAACCAGCCGCCCCGCATGGGTGCGGGCCGCAGCCGTCGAGACTTGTTGTCCCAGCACTGCCCTGACGGCGAACTCGGCCGGGTCCACCGTCCTTGGGACGCGGCGCCCGGGGTTGCTCGCCACGAGCGCCGCCATCACCGGGTCCTGGGACAGAGCCGCGTCGACAGCCACAGGATCGGCGTCAAGGTCTAGCATCCACCTACACCTGCTGATGGCGCTGGTGAGGTCGCGCTGGTCGGTGAGGGATATCTCAGCACCCACATGGTCCGGGGTTGGCCGCAGGGCGACGATGGCGTGACCGTGTCTGAGCCGGATCGTCCGGCGGTAGGCGCCCGCGCGCCACTCCTCCACCCCCGCAACCGCGGTCGCTGCTAGGTGACCGAACAGGTTGTCCGGGCAGAACGGCTTCCGGAAGGGCAGTCGAAGCGACAAGGTCCCCGCGGTCGTGGAGGCGAACGGCGGCATACCACTGCCGGCCTGGCGACCTGGCCGGTCGCTGGCCCGGGCCCGTAGCTCGGTCGCAGACTGGGCGAAGACCTGCTGGACGGTGCCGTTGAACGCACGAATGCTCGCAAAGCCCGCAGCGAAGGCCACATCGCCCATGGGCAGAGCAGTGGTTTCGAGCAGAACTCTCGCGGTTTGGGCCCTTTGGGCTCTCGCGAGCGCAAGCGGGCCGGCTCCAACCTCCGCGCTGAGCTCGCGTTGGATCTGGCGCACGCTGTACCCGAGCTGGCTCGCCAAGCCGGTCACGCCCTCTCGATCAACGACGCCGTCCGCGATCAGTCGCATGGCCCGCGCGATCAGGTCCGAGCGAACGTTCCACTCTGGCGACCCGGGGCTGGCGTCGGGCCGGCAGCGCTTGCAGGCCCGGAAACCCGCCTGTTGCGCAGCGGCAGCGCTGGGGTAGAAGCGCAGGTTCTTCAGATGTGGCCGAGCAGGGCAGCTTGGGCGGCAGTAGATGCCGGTGGTCACCACCGCACAGAAGAACCACCCGTCAAAACGTGCGTCCCTGGACCGTATGGCGCGCTCGCAGGCTCCGGTGTCCTTGTGCATACCCCTCAGGATGTCTGGTGCCGCCGACATGTACTAGCGAGAATACGACATCACCAATGAGCAGACACCTCTCAGCCCTTGTCCTCGACGAGGTCAAGGGCGATGTCCAGGATCGGGGAGGAGTGGGTCAGCCCACCGACGCTGAGGAAGTCGACGCCCGTCTCGGCGTAGGCTCGCGCAGCAGCCAGGGTCAGCCCGCCCGTGGCCTCGATCTCGACCCGCTGTCCTGTGCTCCGCACGGCCTCGACGGTGCGTCGCAGCAGGTCGACGGTCATGTTGTCGCACAACAGGAACCCGGCCCCTGCGGCGACAGCTTCGAGAGCCTCGGCCGTGGTGGTCACCTCGACCTGTATGCCCACGGCGGGATAGGCCAGCTGGACGGCCTCAAAAGCGGCGGAGACCGAACCAGCGGCCCGCTTGTGGTTGTCCTTGATCATGGCCACGTCGTGCAGGCCCATCCGCTTGTTCGTGCCGCCACCGCAGCGCACGGCGTACTTCTCCAGGGCGCGCAGTCCTGGGGTCGTCTTGCGTGTGTCCAAAACCATGGCGCCGGTGCCCTGGAGCACATCGGCCCACGCCCGGGTGTGGCCGGCAATTCCCGAGAGTCGGCTGATCAGGTTGAGCATCGTGCGCTCTCCGACGAGGGTGGCCCGTGTCGAACCTCGAAGAATGGCGATGACCTCACCTTGGTGGACCGCCTCGCCGTCTTGGCCGAGCAGCTCCACGTCAACCTCCGTTGATCGGATGCGCTCGGTCACCGCGCGAAAGACCAACGGGATCAACGGGATCCCGGCCAGAACACCGTCAGCCCTGGCCACCACGTGCGCCGTGCTGCGTTGTGTCTCGGGAATGGTGGCGGAGCTGGTGACGTCCAGGCCGGGAAAACCACCGAGGTCCTCGTCGAGGGCGCTGTCGACAACGGCCTGGGCGCGGACCTCCGGGAACGAGTTCACGACACGTTCTGGGCTGTGATCGGGTGAAACGACATGCTGATCGAACCGCCCGCCTCGCGGACGGCATGGGTATTCCCGAGCCAGTGGGCGTCATCGCGGCCGTTGAAGTCTGAGCGGACATGGCCACCTCGGGTCTCCTCTCGCACCATGGCCACAGCGGTCAGGAGCTGTCCCACGTGCAGCAGGTTGGAGGTCTCCCACGAGTAAGGATCAGGGGTAGATCCCGGTGTCGCGTCAGCGATGACTTGGAGGGTCTTTTCTGCCTGGGCCAGCGACTCGGCGCACCGCACGGCTCCGGCGCCCAGAGTCATCGCCCGCTGGATCGCGGTGCGCTCGCTGCCAGCGACCAGTGTCGTGTCGTCCCCGCGCTCAAAAGACTCGGCCGGCGCCAGGTCCCCCGCGCACAGGCGGGAGATGATGTCGTCGGCGATTCGAGAGGCGAAGACCAGACCCTCGAGCAGGGAGTTGGAGGCAAGCCGGTTGGCACCGTGAACCCCGGTGCATGAGACCTCACCGCAGGCGTACAGCCCAGCCAGGCTGGACCGGCCGACAACGTCGGTACGCACTCCCCCGCTGGCGTAGTGCTGTGCCGGAGCCACGGGCAGCAGATCGCTCACCGGGTCGAAACCGAGCTCGCGACAGCGAGCAACGATGGACGGGAACCGATTCTCGAGAAACTCTTTGCCGAGGTGGCGGGCGTCCAGGTAGACGTGATCAGCATCGGTCTGCGCCATCCGGGCCACGATGGCCTTAGCCACGATGTCGCGCGGAGCGAGGTCCACCAGAGGGTGGACCCCTGTCATGAACCGTACCCCGTCGCGGTCCACCAGGAAGGCACCCTCGCCGCGCATGGCCTCGGACAGAAGCGGCTGCTGGCCGCTGGCGCCCTCACCAAGCCACAAGACGGTCGGGTGGAACTGGACGAATTCGAGATCGGCGATCACGGCACCCGCCCGCAGTGCCGCTGCAACACCGTCACCCGTGGCCACGGACGGGTTCGTGGTGGCCGAGTAGACCTGTCCGATCCCGCCGGTGGCCAGGACGACGGCT
>OBLU010000758.1_pt1 | contig 30229 bp, 23 predicted proteins | sample 1518681 | NCBI WGS metagenome assembly OBLU01 (sample SAMEA3539304, study PRJEB22396) | soil metagenome | biome: tundra; feature: field; material: soil | place: USA | collected 2010-05 | depth 0.15 m
CCATCATCGGCGGGGTGACGGCATTCGTGGCGGCCACCATCGCCTGCGCACAACAGGACATCAAGAAGGTCCTCGCGTTCTCCACCGTCTCGCAGATCGGGTACATGGTCCTGGCCGTCGGCTCGGGCGCCTACGTCGCCGCCATCTTCCTCATGGTGGCCCACGCCTTCTTCAAAGGCCTGCTCTTCCTGGCGGCCGGCTCCGCCATCCACGGGCTCGACGGCGAGCAGGACCTCAAGCGCATGGGTGCCCTGCGCAAGACGATGAAGTGGACGACGGTCACCTTCACCGTGGGGTGGCTGGCCATCGCCGGTATCCCCCCACTCGCCGGTTTCTGGTCCAAGGGTGACGTGCTGGACAACGTGTTCGCGCACTACAAGCCGCTGTGGGCCCTGGGCCTGCTGACGGCGATCCTCACGGCGTACTACATGACGCGCCTGCAGGTGCTCGCCTTCGGGGGCGATCCCCGCTGGGACAAGGTCGGCCCCCACGGTGAGGCGCCCTTGCACGCGCCCCATGAGTCACCGTGGGTCATGCGGCTGCCGTTGGTGGTCCTCGCCGTGGCCGCCTTCTTCGGTGGCCTGTTGGACCTGCCCTGGATCCACCACGACTCATTCGAGGGTTGGCTGGCGCCGGTCTTCTCGGGCAGCCTCTTCAACGACCATCTGGGCTCCGGCAGCGAATGGGCGCTGGCCCTGACCGACCTGGCCGCAGCCGTCATCGGCCTCATCGTCGCCGTGGGCCTGTGGCGGGGCACCCAGGTGGACAAGCCACAACTCGAGCCGCAGTTCCTCCAGCGCGTCTGGTACTGGGATGACTTCTACGACACCATCATCGGCCGTCCCAGCCAGAAGCTGGCGACCTTCTTCGCCTGGGTGGTCGACGCCCGCATCATCGACGGCGCGGTGAACGGCACGGCCAACCTGGTGCGTTCGACCGGGTCGGTCACCCGCAAGCTGCAGAGCGGGTACGTGCGCAACTACGCGCTGGGCATCGCCTTGGGCATGGCCGCCCTCATCGTGTTCCTCATCAGCCGGATGTGGTGGTCATGAACGGAGGCTTTCCCTTCCTGACCGTCCTGATCCTGCTGCCGACCGCGGGCGCGATCGCCCTGGTGCTGTGCGGCCTGGACCGCCGCTTCTCCAAGGAGTTCTGCGACGTGGTGGCCATCGGCGTGTCGCTGGGCACCCTCGGTGTGGCCATCGGTGCCCTGGTGGCCATGAAGGTCAACGACGGTGCCTTCCAGCTGACGTCGAACCACACCTACACGGGGAACGCACTCGGTGTGCGCTGGTTCCTGGGTGTCGACGGCATCTCGATCTTCCTGGTCATGCTGACCGCAGTGCTGTTCCCGCTCGTGCTCGTCATGGGGCGGGACAAGGCGAAGGCCCGGACGTACGCCATCTGGATGCTCCTGCTCGAAGCCTCCATCATGGGGAGCTTCCTCTCCCTCGACCTCATCGCCTTCTTCCTCTTCTTCGAGCTGACACTCGTCCCCTCGTACTTCATCATCGCCGGCTGGGGGCACGACCGGCGGGCCTACGCCGCGGTCAAATTCTTCCTCTACACGTTCTTGGGCTCCGCCTTCTTGCTGGTGGGGATCCTGGCGCTGGCCTTCATCCACCAGTCCCAGACGGGCGTGCTCACCTTCTCACTGCCGGCCCTCGTCCACACCCATCTCTCGTCGTCGACGGAGATCCTCCTCTTCTTGGCCTTCACGTCGGCCTTCGCGGTCAAGGCGCCGCTCTTCCCTTTTCACACGTGGTCGCCCGACGCCTACACCGAGGCCCCGGCCGGCGGTTCGGTCATCCTCTCGGGGGTCCTGGCCAAGTTGGGCACGTACGGGATCATCCGTTTCGATCTCACACTCTTCCCGCACGCGACGCGGACGCTCGCCCCGCTCATCCTCACCCTGGCCGTCATCGGTATCATCTACGGCGCCATCGTGGCCTGCGCCCAGCGCGACCTGAAGCGCCTGGTGGCCTACTCCTCCCTGGCGCAGATCGGCTTCATCGCGCTGGGAACGTTTGCCTTGAGCACGCAAGGCCTGTCGGGAGCCGTGCTGCTCATGCTCAACCACGGTCTGATCACCGCCGGCCTCTTCCTCGTGATCGGCTTCGTCTTCGAACGACGGGGAACCTGGCAGACGACCGAGCTGCGGGGTCTGCAGAAGGTGGCGCCGGTCATGGCGGCGGTGTTCACCGTCTTCATGATGGCGTCCATCGGCGTGCCGGGGTTGAACGGGTTCGTCAGCGAATTCCTGATCCTCGCCGGCACCTTCATCACGCACCGCTGGTGGGCCGTGGTGGCCGTCGTCGGCGTGATCGTGGCCGCCATCTACCTCCTGTGGGCCTACCAACAGGTGTTCCACGGTGTGCCCAAGCCCGAGGACGAGAAGACACGTGACCTCTCCTGGCTGGAGCGCCTCGTCGTGGCGCCCCTCATCATCCTCATCGTCGTCCTGGGCGTCTATCCCAAGCCCGTGTTGGATCGCATCAACCCGTCGGTGACCCAACTCGTGGCCCACGTCGAGAAGGCCACTGGACACTTCCAGCCACCGGTGGCCACCAGGGGAACAGCCGCGCTGGAGGGCCGACCATGATCACTGCGCTGCTCGCCGCCACGACGACCGCCTCCGCCGCGGCCGACAAGGTCAGCATCCCTTCCATCCGCTACCTGAGCATCTTGCCGCCGATCATCATGATCGGTGGGGCAATCGTCCTGCTGGCCGTGGCCTCGCTGGTCAGCCAGGAGTTGCGGGTTCGGGTCAGCACCTTCGGGAGCGTGATCATCTCGGGGGGTGCGTTCGGCATCTCCATCTGGCAGTGGGCCGACGTCCAGTCCCACGGCGCGCACACCTACATCTCCCATGCCGTCGTCATGGACGGCTTCAGCGTCCTCATCACGATGCTCGTCTCGGCCGCCATGCTGCTGACCGCGCTGGTGGCGGACGGCTACCTCGCGCGCGAGGGCATCGCCGGTGCGGAGTTCCACGTCCTGGCGCTCGTGTCGGCGTCGGGTGCCATCCTGATGGGCTCGGCCAACGACCTGATCATCGTCTTCCTCGGATTGGAGATCCTCTCCATCGCGCTCTACGTCCTCACCGCGTTCAACCATCATCTCGCCACATCGGGTGAGGCGGCGCTCAAGTACTTCATCCTCGGTGGGTTCTCCTCCGCCATCTTCATCTACGGCATTGCGCTCACCTACGGCGCCACGGGCTCGACCAACCTGACCCAGATCGCCGACTTCCTGTCCAAGAACGTGGTGCTGACCAACGGGCTCTTGCTGGCCGGTCTGGCCCTCATGCTCGTGGGCTTCGCCTTCAAGGTGGCAGCGGTGCCCTTCCACATGTGGACCCCCGACGTGTACGAGGGCGCGCCCACTCCGGTCACCGGGTTCATGGCCGCGGTGGCCAAGGTCGGTGCATTCGCCGCCCTCCTGCGGGTGCTCTACTCCTCGCTCGGCGTCATCTCAGCCGACTGGAAGCCGATCATCTACGGGCTGGCCGTGCTCTCGCTCGTCGTCGGATCGGTGGTCGCCCTGCGCCAGCGCGACGTCAAGCGCATGCTGGCGTACTCGTCGATCAACCACGCCGGGTTCATTCTGCTCGGGGTGGAGTCGGCCACTTCCCGGGGAGTGAGTTCATCGCTCTACTACCTGGCGGCCTACACGTTCATGACGATCGGCAGCTTCGCCATCGTCACCGTGCTCGGCCGTACGGGAGACGGTGATCACGACCTCACCCGCTACCGCGGCTTGGCGCAGCGCCAACCCCTGCTGGCCCTGTCGTTCGCCATCCTCCTGCTGGCCCAGGCCGGCGTGCCGTTCACGACTGGGCTGTGGGCCAAGTTGCAGGTCGTCCTGGCCACGGTGTCGGCCGGCGCGGTCCCCCTCGCCGTCATCGCCATGGTCACCGCAGCCATCGCCGCCTTCTTCTATCTCCGGGTGGCCGTGCTGATGTACGTGTCGGAGGCGACGGGCGAGGGTGGGAACGCCATCGCCGATTCGGTGCCCGCCCGGACGGATGCGGGCGGGCAGATTCCCTGGGCCAGCCCCGACGGCGCATCGGGCACCGTGACGACCCTCAATGCGGAACTGCTCCTGGCGGGCGACGCGCCGGCGCCGACCGGGGAGGCGGCGCCGTCGGTGGTCCGGATCCCGGCTCTCACCTGGGTGGCCATCGCCGTGTGCCTGGCCGTCACCGTGGTCTTCGGGATCGTCCCCGGGCCGCTCTTGGACCTCGCCAACCACGCCACGCTCCTCTTCGTGGGCCACTGACCGACCGGCACCATGGGCGCGGTCAAGGTTGGGTTCATCACGCTGACGGAGGTCACGGGCGACGGCGATCATCGGGACTACAACGCCTGGCACCAACTCGACCACATGCCCGAGCAGTTCAGCATCCCCGGGGTCGTCTGCGGGCAGCGTTGGGTGCTGGCACCGGCATGCGCCGAGCGCGCGGTGCAGATCGAGGACCCGCTCGGCACCTTCCACTACCTGACCATGTACCTCATGACCGAACCCGTGCAGGAGACGCTCGACGAGTTCGCCGAGGTGCGCGAGCGCCTGGCCAAGCTGGGCCGGTTCTACGACCACCGCCGGGCCCGGCTGTCCGGGGCCTGGGTCTTTCTCGAGGCCCTGGCTGCTCCCCGCTCCCTGGTGGCTCCCGAGGTCATCCCCTACCGGCCCAACCGGGGGATCTACGTCGTGGTGGACGAGCCGCTCCCCGACACGTCGTCACTCGACGAGTACCTACGCCTGCGGCACACCGATCACTTCCCGCAGCTGCTGGAGGTCCCGGGCGTGGCCGGCATCTGGTCCTTCGCCACCCGGCGCTGGGCCTTCGCCAAGAGCGAGGACCCCCCGGCCGACCCGGACGCCCAGGACGCCACCCGGATCACCGTGGCCTTTCTCGACGAGGACCCACTCGAGGTGGCGGCGACAGTGGGGCCGTTGGTCGAGGAGCATTGGGCCGGCGCACCCGTGCGGCCTCGCTTTGCCGGTCCGCTGCTGACGATCACCCCGTGGCAGTGGGACTGGTTCGACCCGGCCTCTTAAGCCTCTGCGTGGTGCGGTGGACGTTCCCGCCGTTGCCGCTCGCTCCAGCACCGATCGCAACGGTCGCACGAACCGCGGCACCCGGCGTGGCCGCAGCGCGGGCACTTCTCCGCAGCATCGTCGGTCACGGGGACGGTCCTAACTCCCCGTCGGCTCGGGCTGCCGTTCCTCGACCGTGCGGTCACTGTCGCTGTCACTGGGTGCTGCCAGGACGGTTTCAGGCACGGCCGGACCCGAGCGCTTTGCTGCGCCGGTCATGAGGAGACGGCCGATGACGGGGACCTCGGTCAGGGATTCGGCCCGCATGATCTGGACGACGACGGGGAGGAACTGCTCGGCCGAGTCGAAGACGATGTAGCGGGGGAGCCATGTGGGCTCGTACTTGGCGTTGAAGCGCCACAGCGTCTCGATCTGCAGCACCCCCGACAATCGGCGCAGGGCCCAACGCTCCACCCGTTGGGTCACCCCGTCCCCTGACTCACCGTCGAGGATGGAACGCAAGGCGGCGAAATTGAGACTGAGACCCTTCATGCCCATCTCCCGCATGTGGGCGATGGTCGAGCACAACGCGAAATCGAGCAGACCATTGGGGTGCTCGGCCGGGTCGCGCCGCATGAGATCGAGCGAGTAACCGCCGATCGCCGTCGAGGGCACGAACTGGCACATGGCGACGGGGGCACCGTCGGGCCCTTCGACCAGCGTGAGCAACAGGCCGGTGTCACGCGCATCGGTCAGCCGGCCCAACATCATGGAGAAGCCGCGCTCGTGCTCGCCCCGACGGCTCTTGTGCATGAGCTCGACGAGACGGGCCGCATCGTCGGGACTCAAATGGGCCGGATCCAAGAAGCGGACCGTGTAGCCGTAACGCGCGACGCGGTTGACCGCTTGGCGCAGCCCCTTCATCTTCCCGCCTTCGAGCGAGAACTGGCGGGGATCGACGACGGCCTCGTCGCCGATGTAGAGGAAGCGCATCCCCGAGGCCTGGTACGTGGGCAGCCACGCCTCACCGGCGGCCATGACGCCGAGTCCCCATCCGTTGCGGTCCACATAACGGCGGAAGGCATCCCAGACATGTGCTCGTTCCGTGAAGGGACCGATCGGATCCGGGGAGACGAGACACACCCCGCCGAACACGGCGTAGGCCACCATGGAGTCACGGTGGAAGAACCATTGCTTGTCGTCGCGCAGTGCGAAGTAGTCCAAGGACCCAGTTCCGTGACGGCGGACGATGTCCCGCGCCCTGATCTCGGCCGCACGCCGGCCGACCAGGGCCCGACCGCTCGAGAGCCGCCGATCGACCACCGGGCGCGTCAGGAGGTAGAGGGAGACGACGATCAAGGTGATCCCCACCGCCAGCAGGCTCGGCGTTGCGAAGTGGTCGATGTTCGATGGAAAGCGCACGTACTGCACACCCACGAGCCGTTCGGCCGAACCGAGGAGCACCTGGGGCCACGGGGGAAGGTGGTGGTGGTGGACGCTGCTGGCCACCTCCACGCCGATGAACGCGCCCAAGGTGGCCGTCACTCCACCAACGGCCAGAATGAAGAACGCCGAGCGCACCGTGCCCTGTTCGGCCTGTGCCCGGAAGCGCTCCCGCTGGACGACGAGCAATGCCAGAACGGCGGCGCAGACCAACAAGGTGATCACGTCGGCGGCGTGCACGATATGGAGGACAAGGGAGGCGGCCAACAATGCGACGGCCACCAGCCACGAACGGCGCTGCCCTTTGAGCACCCCGCGCGAGAGCATGATCATGGCGATGCCCGAGATGGCGACCAGCGCACCCGCGGCGCGGGCCACCTCGATCGGGAGGAACTGTGAAATGAGGTGCAGACGATCCCGCACGGGTGTCGTCACCGCGGAGACCAGGTCGATCAACCCGGCCGCGAACAGCGACGTGGCGGCGATGCGGCGGATGCGTCGGACCCGGATGTGGTCGGCGGCAACTTCCGGTGCCGGGGGCCAGGAGGAGCCGCCGGGCCAGCTGGCCACCAGCTCGGGGTGGAGATCGGCCGCCTTCGTCCGGCCCTTGACGACGGCGTCGTGTGTCACCAGCCGCTCGCCCATGGTGGCCAGCGGCAGGTCGACCTCGGCGTGCATGAGGCGGATGTGCAGATCCGCACCCGTCTCCACCTCGATCATCGACGCCTGACGATGGTGGAGGTACGTCGGCGGAAGGCCGAACCGCCCCCGGTGTTCGTGCACGATCTCCGACGTGGCGCCCGGGCTGGCAAAGAAGCCCACGTCAAGGTGCGTGAGCTCGGCCACGAGTGCGCCGCCGACGATCATGCCGGTCGCTCCCTCGGCAATGGCATGCCGGGTCACGTCCAAGACGTCCTCCCCGTCGAGCGTGAGGAGTGCGTGCGCCGTGGCGCGGGCGCCCTGCGTCCGCGCCCCTCCGGACGACCACGGGGAGGGGAGCTCTTCGCCCCCGAGGGCGCGCCAGATGCCGCGGGACGTGATGGCCACCACCACCGCCAGGACGGCGAGGAGCGCGATGCCGATGGCGATGGTGACGAGTAGTCGTGAGAACCACGAGGCGGCATAGGCCTGCTGGAGGGCGCGCTGTTGACGCGGTGAGCGGAACACGTGCCCCAGCCCGTCGATGACGACCTCGAGCCGCAGCAGGAGCGCCAACCCGGCGAGGACGAGCGGCGGCGCCCACAGGTAATGTCGCATGCGGCGGTAGAGCAAGCGCGACGAGACGAAGCGCGGGGCCAGGCGCGGATCATCCAGCCGCTCCATACCGGCCAGCCAAGGGCGATCGTCGCCCGGCGCGACGGCTTCGGCCGGGCGCGCGGTGTCCGTATAGGGGGTGCCGGCGCGGATGAGCACGTCGCGCGCCCCGGCGCCGGTCGTGCAGTGCAGGGTCACGCCCGCTTCCACCGTGACGCCGAGCGTGGCGAGGACGTCGGCCAGGTCGTCGGGCAGGCCGGCGGCGCCGGTCACCACGACCACGGAAGAATCGGGGCGGACGGCGAACGCGGCGAACGCGGCCGTGAGACTCCCGTGTGCTTCGAGCGCCGTCGCCGGGCCCGGGGCACCGCTGCTCCCGGCCGCCACCAGCTGACCGCAGATCACGACGATGCCAGGCCCCTGCCATTCGCCCAATTTCTGCGCGATGTCGCGGCAGGTGGCCAGCGAGCTGGGCGAAGGCTGCGAAGGTAAGAGGATGTCGCCGAGAACCATGACCCTGCGGCCGAGGGCGACGTCGATCCTCAATTTGGCGAGGTCAGCGGTCATGCCTGCTCTATCGTCCCACCAATGGAGGGCCTTTCACGTCCATCTTGAGGAGGATTCTCCGCCCGAGGGAACGACCTCGGCCCGGTAAGCTGGGCTTTCGTGCCCGGCAACCTTTCTGACGACGTGCCCCCCAACTGGCATTGGCATGCCGGAGAAGGTGTGGCGCACCCGGGCGGTCCGGCCGTCATCTTCGATATCGACGGCGTTCTGTCCGACGCCGCCGGCCGCCAGCACTTCATTGAGCAGGGAAATCGCGACTGGTCCGCCTTCTTCGAGGCCTGTGGCGACGACCCGGTGATCGAGGAGATCGCACGGTTGTTGGAGCTCCTCGACGCATCCTTGGCCGTGGTGTTGCTCACCGGCCGCCCGCTACGGGTACAACCGCAGACCTTGGCCTGGCTGCATCGCTACGGCCTGCGCTGGGACCTCCTCGTCATGCGCGAGCGTGGGGACTATGACCAGGTCACGACCTTCAAACAACGGACCGTCGGCGACCTGCGGGCCCACGGATTCGATCTGCGCCTGGCCTTCGAGGACGATCCCTCGAATCACGCCATGTACGTGGCCGACGGGATCCCCTGCGTCTACATCCATTCGGGCTACTACGAGTAACGGCGGGCGCGGCGCGAGCGCCCCCAGCCGGCCACCAGCATGACGGCTGCTCCCACGAGGACCGGAAGGTCACCCCAGTGGTCGTAGGGGGTGAAGCCCCGACGGAGAGCCACGGCGGCCCGCACCACTTGGGGCCGGCCGAGCACGGAGCGCTGGAGTATCTCCCCGCGTTGATCGACCACGGTGCTATAGCCCGTGGGGGCGGCCTGCACCAGCTCCCGCCCCGTCTCGACGGCCTGCACGGCGTCGGCCGCCACCTCCTGGGTCGGCACCTGTGATGTCGCATACGAGGAGGTATTGGTCGGGACGACCAGGAGCTCGGCCCCGGCCCGGACCGAGGTGCGGCTGCGGTTGGCGTAGAAGACCTCGAAGGAGACGAGGGTGCCCAGGGGTCCCGCCGGCGTCGAGAGCAATCCCGAGCCGTGACCCGGGATCGCATCAGTGGGGACAGCGGACACGTCGGCCAGGTGCGAGATCAAGGAGCGATACGGGATGTACTCGCCGAAGGGGACCCGGTGCACTTTCTCGAAGACGCTGACGATGCGCCCACTCGGGGCCCAGACCACGATCTCGTTGCGAAACGAGCGGGGCCCTGCCGGCTCGGTGACCCCGGCGACGAACGTCGTGTGGAGGTTGCGGGCCATCTGGGCCACGGCGCGGTTCTGGGCCGACCCCCGCAGTGGCCCGGACAACGAGATCACGTCCTCGGGCCAGAGCACCAGCGCCGGGGGCGGCCCCTCGTGTGACAGGGCGCGAGTGGCGCGTACCTGTGCGGCGAACACCCGGGCGGGAGGCACGTCCTCCTTGCTGAGGCCGCGCTGTCCTCCGCCTTGGACGAGCGCGACATTGATGGACCGCAATGCCGGACCGCCGGCGGGGGCCAGCGCCGCCACGAGCACGAAGAGAGCGAGGCCGACGAGGATGGAGGCACCCCGTCCGGCGGGGGCGATGCGGGAGGTCCGGACACCGTCGACCAGCGTGGCCACGCCGACACCGCCCGTCCAGACGCCGGCGGTGAGCAACAGCGGTCCACCGATCCGGGCCAACTGCAGGAGCGGCCCGTCCGCCTGCCCCAAGAAGACACCGCCGAGCGGGAGGCCCCCCAACGGCCACGCCATGCGGAGGGCCTCGGCCAGGGTGCCCGCGGCAACGAACGCAAGCGCCCGGCCCCGCCCCGTCGGGGTGAGCACGCACGCGGCGGCGAAGAAGAGGGCCTCCAGCGCGATGAGCACGGCGGCGCCGTACCAATTGAAGGCCCGGGCCCAGATCAGCCCCGGCCCGTAGCACCCCAGTCCGGCGAGCCAGCCAGACCACAGGCGGCCCCGGGGACCTAGCCCGGCCAGCCGCCAATAGAACAGCCCCGCACCGGCCAGGCCCACCGGCCACCACCCCCAAGGAGGGAGCGAGAGGGCGAGCAGGGCACCGGCGCCGAGCGAAGGGAGTGCGACACGGCCGCGCCGTGCGGAGGGGTTCACGAGACGGCCTGGGCCGCCGCTCTCCCGCTGGCGATACACGCCGGGATGCCGACGCCCCGATAGGCCGCGCCGGCCACCGCAATTCCCCCGAGCCGTGCCATCGCCGCCTCTATCCCCGCCGTGCGCATCAGATGGTGCACCCTGTACTGCGGGAAGGCACCGGGCCAGCGGGTCACCATCGACTCCAACGGCTCCTCCGAGAGTCCCATGAGAAGTCCGAGCTCACCCCACGCCCGCTCCACCAGGTCCGCGTCGCTCCACGAGTCGGATCGGTGATCGCCGAAGCGCCCCACCGAGGCGCGGAGAAGGACCTCCCCCTCGGTCGCCAGGTGCGGCCACTTCTGCGCAAGGTAGGTGCAGGCGGTGACGGCCCATCCTTCATGGCCCCGCGCCGGAGGGCTCCGCCGCGGCACGAGGAACCCGGTGCCCGCGAGGGGGGCGGACAGCGCCCCGGTGCTGACACGAAAGGTGATCAGGGTGACCGAGGAATACACGATGTTCGCCAGGAGCCCCGCCGCCTCATCGTCGTGGGGCCGGAGGAGATCGCACGCCGCCGGCGCCGGAAGTGCGAGAACGACCGCGTCGGCATCGTGATGGGCCGTTCCGCTCCCCACGTCCCACCCGTCGCCCTGCCGGGCCAGGCGATCGACCGGCGCGTCGCAGTGGATCTTCACCCCCCGTGCGGCGAGTGCCCTTCGCAGGCTCTCGATCAGGACCGACATGCCACCGTCGACGGCCCAGAACAGCGGCGACCCGTCGGTCGGCGCTGGCGGGACCTCGGCCCGTAGCGCGCGCATGAGGCTGCCCCGCCTCTGCGAGGCGGCGAGGAGCGGGGGATACGTGGCCGCGGCCGACATGTCGTCCACCGAACCGGCGTGGATGCCGCCGATCAAGGGGTCCACCAACCGGTCGGCCACGCGGCGGCCCAATTTGCGGGACACGAGTGGGCCTATGGAACGGTCGCCGATCGGCCCCCGTACGTCGGGCCGCGGCAGCAGCGCGTCACGCGCCAGCGCGACGTTGCCGCGCCATCCGAGGATGCCGGACCGGGCCGTGGGCCAGAAGCGGATCGGGATGCCCAAGGCCAGCCCCCCGGGGAGAGGCCGGATCTTGCCGCGGGCAAATACGGCGGCACCGCGGCCTCCGATGGGGACCAGCGCGTCGCCGAGGCCGATCTCGTGACACAGGTCCACCGCTTCGGGCCGCCGCCCGAGAAACCCGTCGGGGCCGGTGTCGACGATGTGCTGGCCGAACGGGACGCTGTGGAGCGCGCCCCCCAACCGGGACGACGACTCCAGGACGAGGACCTGGGGGGCGTCGGCGTCCCCCTTGGGGCCTTCGCCCCCACCGGTGAGCTCCCATGCCGCGGCCAGCCCACTGATGCCACCGCCGACAACCACGACACGCCGCACGCTCACCTCAGCCCCGACGCGCCTCGGTGGCGCAGATCACGTCGGCCAGCACGCCGATGAACCGTGGGTCGTCGTTGAGCGACGCCGTGCGGGTAAAGAGAAGTCCGACCTCGGTGGCCACCGCGGCCAGCTCCACATCGAGGTCGTAGAGGACTTCGAGGTGGTCGGTCACGAAACCGATCGGGCAGACCACGACCCCGTCGACCCCCTCGGATCCGTCGGCCGCCAGTTGCCGGACCACGTCACGGACGTCGGGACCCAGCCAGGGCTCGGGCGTGCGGCCGGCACTCTGCCAGGCCACCTGCCAACGGGCGATGCCGGCGGCGGCAGCCACCAATGCGGCCGACTCCTGCAGTTGCTCGGGGTACGTGTCCCCCATCGCCCGTATGCGCTCGGGCAGCGAGTGGGCGGTGAAGACCACGGGGTAGCGGCTCTGGTCATGGCCGACCCCGATGCCGGCAAGGGCCTCGGTCACCCGCTCCGCCACAAGGGTCACGAAGTCCGGTTCGGCGTACCAGGGGGGCACCGCCACGAACGGGCACGTCCGGGCGAGTGCTGCGTCGGCCCGCGTGAGGTACTCCTGTGAGCCCATGGAAGAGCCGTGCGGGGTCAGCACCAGGCCGATGACGGGATCTGCTCCGGCTCGGGCCACCGCGGCCGCCGCATCTTCAATGAGTGGTTCGGTGTGCTTGGCCCCGTAGGCCACCACGTAGCGGCCGGGAGCACGCCGGGACAGCTCGGCGCGCACGGCCTCCACCTGGGCCAAGGTCCGCTCGGTGAGCGGCGAGAGCCCGCCGATGGCGGCGTACCGGCGCTCGAGGTCGGCCAGCTGTTCTGGCGACGGCGGGCGGCCCCGTCGGATCCGGGTGTAGAAGGGAGCGATCTCCGCCGCGGTGTGCGGAGTGCCGTGGGCCATGACGAGCACGCCGACGCACCCGGTCATGTGCGGACCCTGCTCATCCCCGCATGCTCTCGGCGTGCACGAGGTCGACCACGGCGCCCAGGATCCCGATGTCGGCTTCGGGCAGGACGCCGTGCCCGAGATTGAAGATGTGACCCGTGCCGCTCCCATCGGCTCCTTCGGCCATCACCTGGCGAGCGGCAGCCTCGACGACCGGCCAGGGAGCCACGCACAGGGCCGGGTCGAGGTTGCCCTGGACGGCGTGGTCGGGCCCGACCCGGACGCGGGCGACGTCGAGAGGCACGCGCCAGTCCACGCCGATCACGTCCGCACCGGCGGTGGCCATCAGGCTCAACAGCTCCCCGGTACCCACGCCGAAGAGGATGGAGGGCACGCCGAGGTCGGCGATCCCCTCGAGCACCGTCCGTGTGGCCGGCAGCACGAAGCGCCGGTACTCGCCGGGAGAGAGGTTCCCCGCCCAACTGTCGAAGAGCTGCACGGCCTGGGCGCCGGCCTCGATCTGGGCCCGCAGGAACGCCACCGACATGGCGGCCAGGCTGTCCATCAGTTGACCCCAGAGCGCGGGGTCTCCGTGCATGAGGGCCTTCACCTTGGTGAACGTCCGCGAGGGCGCGCCCTCGATCAGGTAGCTGGCCACGGTGAAGGGAGCACCGGCGAAGCCGACGAGCGCCACACCGCTCCCGGCGAGCTCGTGCCTGACGGCGCGTGCCGCGTCGAGGACGTAGGGCGTATCGAGCGCGGGCTCGAGCGGTCGGAGTCGGGAGAGATCGGCCGCGCTGCGAAACGGTTGGGCCACCACGGGTCCCCGGCCCGGCTCGACGTCGACGCCGAACCCGATGGCGTGGACCGGCACGACGATGTCCGAGAAGAGAATGGCGGCGTCCACCCCGTAGCGCCGCACGGGCTGCAGCGTCAGTTCTGCCGCCAACGGCGCGTCGGCGATGGCGGTGAGGATGGATCCAGTGCCGCGGGCGGCACGGTACTCGGGCAGGGAACGCCCCGCTTGGCGCATGAACCACACGGGCGTACGCGACACCGGCTGGCGGAAGCAGGCGCGCACGAGGTCCGTATCGGCGGCCGCCTCTGGACTCACCCGAGCGGCTCTATGACGACCGCCGTGCCGTAGGCGCAGATCTCGGTCCAGTTCCCGCCCATCTCCGACGTGTCGAAACGCATGGCGAGCACGGCGTTGCCGCCCTTGGCTTCCGCTTCGGCGACCATGCGTCCCACCACTTCCTCCCTGCTCAGCTGGAGGTTCTTGGTCATCCCCTTGAGCTCACCGCCAGCCAGGGACTTGAAGGCCGCACCGAACTGGGACCCGATATTCCGGGAACGGACCGTGAGTCCGAAGACCTCACCGAGCACGCCGGTGACACGGTGGTCGGGCACGTCGTTCATGGTCGAAATCAGCATGTGGCTCATCGTAGGCGGCCCGGCGCTGCGTCCCCGGGTCGTTGGCCGTCGCCTAAGCTGAACCGTTTCCCTGACGGCGGGGGGAGAAAGGGGCGTCGTGCCGGACCATCCCGATCTAGAGGATGAGCAGGAGTTCCTCAACCGCGCCCACGATGGTCTCGAGGCCATGCGCGGGGAGGCTCGCCAGATGCTGCAGGGCGTGCTCGACCTGGGCAAGGGGGGCACCTTCCAGTCGCGCACCGAGCGAGACATCGTGGTCCGCACCAGCCTGGCCCGCCTCGAACAGCTCGACATCGGGGACCAGGCCCTCTACTTCGGGCGTATCGACCGCTTTCCCGATCCCGAAGATGATCCTGACGGCGACGGCGACGGCGCAGCCGACAGCGACGCCGCCGGCGCTGACCGACCCCTGCTCGGGGAGTCCTTCCACATCGGCCGGCTCGCCGTGTCGGGTCCGGATCACGAGCCTCTGGTGGTCGACTGGCGGGCGCCGGTGGCCGAGCCGTTCTACCGGGCCACGGGGCTCGACCCCCAGGGCCTGGCCCGCCGACGCCATCTGGCCGTACGCGGCCGCACCGTGCTGGGGTTGGAGGACGAGTACTTCGTCGACCCGTCACGGGCGCCCGGGGCCCCGCTGCTCCCGGTCTCGACGACCGCCCCGGTGGACGGGGATTCCTCGGGGGAGCGCCTGCTCTCCGAAGGCATGGTGCTCGGAGGACCCGGGGCCCTGCTGTCCGCGCTGGGTCAGGCCCGAACCGGCCACATGGGCGACATCATCGGCACCATCCAGAGGGAACAGGACGAGATCATCCGCTCCCCGCTGAGCGGCGTCCTGGTCGTCCAGGGCGGACCGGGCACCGGAAAGACGGCCGTCGCCCTCCACCGCGCCGCCTACCTCCTCTATACGCACCGCTTCCCGTTGGAGCGCCAGGGCGTCCTCGTCGTCGGCCCCAATCCATTGTTCCTGCGCTATATCGAGCAGGTCCTCCCCTCCCTCGGGGAGACGGGCGTCAGCCTCTCGACCGTGGCCGGACTGGTACCCGAGATCCGGGTGCGCGGCACCGACGACCCGGCCGTCGCCAAGCTCAAGGGCGATGTGCGCATGGTCAAGGTGCTGGGGCGGGCCGTGCGCACCCGCCAACGGCCGCTCCGGCACGACGTCGAGGTTCCCTTCGGTGCCGGTGTGCTGCGCCTCCGGGCCCAGACCACCGAAGAGATCATCGCCCTGGCCCGCCGACGGCCCGGGACCCATAACGTGCGCCGACGTTTCGTGGAAGCACACGTGCTGCGCGCGCTGGCTGACGACTACCGATCGCGCCTCTCCCGAGGGACCGAGAAACTGGATGACGGCGGGCCGACGCCCGAGGAGCAGGCCGATCTGGCACGCCGGCTGCGCCGCACCCCGCAGGTGGCGGAGGCGCTGGACCGCATGTGGCCGCGCCTCTCACCCCATGAGCTGCTCCACGATCTGTTGGGCGCCCGCCCCCTCTTGGCGGCCGCAGGCCAGGACATCCTCAGCCCCGAGGCGATCCAGCGCCTCTACCGACCGCGTAGCCGGGCTCTCGACGAGGTGCCGTGGACCGTGGCCGATGCGGCCTTGATCGACGAGGCGCGCACTCTGCTCGGTCCCCGTCGAGGGGGCGCTCGCACCAACCGGGGTCGGCCGGGCCGGGCCGAGGAGGGAAACGCGCAGGAGGTGGGCTTCTGGCCCCAGGGCCTCGCCGCGTCGCCGGTCCCGACCTCCGGGCCCTTCACCGGACCCGACGACGAGGTGCGGTCGTTCGGCCACATCGTGGTGGACGAAGTGCAGGATCTGTCCCCGATGCAGCTCCGTATGCTGGCCCGCCGATCGCTGTCGGGGTCGATGACCGTCGTCGGTGACATCGCCCAGGCGACCGGGCCGTGGGCACCGGCGAGCTGGGACGACGTCACCCGGCACTTGAGCCCGCAACGCTCGACCCGGCTGGTCGAGCTCACGGTGAGTTACCGCACGCCGGCCGAGGTGATCGCGGTGGCAGCCAGAGTGCTGGCCGTGGCGGCGCCGGCGATCACACCGCCACGCCCCGTCCGCCAGTCGGGGTTCTCCCCCCGCATCATCGAGACATCACGCGCCGGGTTGGCCGGCGCCGTGGCCCAGGCCACCCGGGAAGAGGTGGCGGCGGTCGCTCCGGGACGGGTGGCGGTGCTCGGCCCGGCCGTGATGCTCCCCGAGATGGCCCGCGCCCTTTCCGATGCCGGCTTGTTCCCCACCGATCCGCGTGACCCCTCGGGGGAGGGGTTGGCCGCGGGCCTGGTACTCCTCCCGGCAGACGAGACCAACGGACTCGAGTTCGATTCCGTGATCGTGGTCGAGCCCGCTCTGGTGGCGGCCGTCGGCGAGGATGCCGCCGGTGAGGGGCCGTCCGTCGCGACGACGAGAGGTCTGCGGACCCTGTACGTGGCCCTCACCCGTCCCACGCGCCGGCTGGCGGTGGTGCACGCCGAGCCCCCGCCCGTTTCGCTTGTGGGACCCGAGAGTTGACCCAGCTGTCGCCCAGCGACTGACGCGAAAACGCCCTCACCTGCTTGTTGGCGCGTGAGCGCCCCCGTCGACTAGAAATTGCCCTGTGACCCAGGCGGTTTCGGTCGAGCACCCAGTGCCAACAGGCAGGATCGTTCACGATCGCCCGCCCATGCTGGCTGTGGGCGTCATGATCTGGCTGGGCTCGGAGCTGATGTTCTTCAGCGGGCTCTTCGCAGCGTTCTTCACCCTGCGGGCAGACGCCGCCGGAGGAGTCTGGCCCCCGCCGGGCACCCACCTCGACACGGTGCGCGGCATCATCTTCACCCTGGTGCTCGTCTCGTCGAGCTTCACCATGCAGTATGCCGTCCACCAGGTGGAGTGGCGGAACCGCACGTCGGCCAAGCGCTGGATCGTGGCCACGTTCTTCCTGGGGGGCGCGTTCCTCGGTAACCAGGTGGTGGAGTGGCTCTTCATCAGCACCCGCTGGAACACGAACTCCTTCGGCTCGCTCTTCTTCATCATGACGGGCCTCCACGGCCTCCACGTCTTCCTTGGCCTCGTCGCCATGGCCTTTCTCCTCGGTCGGATGAGAGGTGATGCCGGAGGCGACCCCGGCGAGCTCTCCGCCGTGCAGGGAGTCAGCTACTACTGGCACTTCGTCGACATCGTCTGGATCGGGCTCTTCAGTTGCCTGTTCTTCCTGAAATAGACATGTCGAGCTCACATCCGCACGCCCGACGCACGTTCCGCACCAAGTACCTGTTGCCGGGAGGCCTTCTGGGCATCGCGGCACTGGGCACGCTGGCGCTCGTCTTCCCAGGTGCGGCGCAGGCATCGACGACCAAGGCGCAGAACGTGACCGCCTCGGTCAATGCGTGTGGCTCGGTGAACCTCAAGGGTGTCAGCACTGTGCACAACACGGGGAACCCCTTTGACAGCACCAAGCTCGTCTGCTTCGACGGCATGCTCATCCGCTACGGCGACAGCGCCATCACCTACACCAATCCACCGAAGTCCTATGTGGCGGCGGGCAAGCTCCTGTTCGATCAGACGTGCTCGAGCTGCCACGGGTCGAAGGCGAACGGGGTCTCCCCGAGCGGGCAGGCCACGATCGGCCCCAACCTGCAGGGAGTGGGCGCCGCCACCGTCGATTTCTGGATCACCACCGGGCGCATGCCGGACAGCGACGTGCGGGCCGTCGAAGCCGAACGGAAGCCGCTCCGGCTGACGGACAGGCAGGCCCTCCAGGTGGCGGCGTACATCAACTCGCTCGACCCCTCGGTGCCTGCGGTGCCCACCCCGAATCTGAAGGGAGCCGACGTCGCCGACGGCGCAGACCTCTTCTCCCTGAACTGTGCCGCATGCCACACCATCACCGGCGCCGGCGACGCGCTGGCGTTCGGCACCAATGCACCTTCGCTCCAGGACAAGCAGGTCACCGCGCAGCAAGTGGCGGAAGCCCTGCGGATCGGACCCGCCAACATGCCCCGGTTCTCGGGCAACCTGACCGACAACCAGGTGCGGGACGTCGTGGCGTACGTCACGGAAAAGGTCCAGCATGCGGACAACCCCGGTGGGGCCGGACTCGGAGGCGTGGGGCCGGTGGCCGAAGGCTTCATCGCGCTGTTGCTCGGCGTCGGGGGCCTGGCCCTCATCTGCTTCTGGATCGGTGAGCGCTCATGAGCGACGAGGAACACGAGCCGTCCCGGACCAAGGTACCCATGCCGGTCGCCACGCTCAGCGATCCGCATCTCGGGGACGCCGCCAAGCACCCCTCGCGGGTCGACGCGATCATTGCGGTCATCCTCGTGGTGGCCATCGTGCTCATCGCCGGGTTCGGGGCCGCCTACTGGCAGAACTGGAATCCGTGGATCGTCGGCGGCACGTTGGGTGGCGGCCTGTTCCTGCTCGGCTTCGGGCTCACGGCCTGGGGCAAGTACCTCATGCCACAAGGTCCGTTCGTCGAGGAGCGCCACGTGTTGGCCTCCTCTCCGGAAGAGCGCACCTCCATGGCGGCAGCCCTGGTGGAGCGGTCGACCGTCGTGGTCAAGCGGCGCAAGCTGCTCGGCGGGCTCTTCGCCGTGGGCTCGGGGATCTTCGGGATCGTCGCCATCTTCCCCCTCCTGCGCTCCATGGGCCCGGTGCCGGGCACCTCGCTCGACACCACCGACTGGCGCAAGGGATCGCTCCTGGTGGACTCCAACGGGCGCCCGGTGACCAGGGACACGCTGGTGGTCGGTGGGATCATGACCGTGTACCCCCATGAGCTCCAGAACAGCGACAGCGGGCAGGCGATCGACCAGACGGTGCTCATCCGCGTGCAGAACTCGAATCTGGTGACGGGCAAGGGCCGCGAGACGTGGGCGCCCGAAGGCTACGTGGCCTACTCCAAGGTGTGCACCCACCTCGGCTGCCCCGTCGGTCTCTACGAGCAGCAGCTCGAGCTGCTGGTCTGCCCCTGCCACCAGTCGATGTTCAACGTCCGCAACGGCGCCATACCCCAGTTCGGCCCGGCCCCCCGTCCGCTGCCCCAGTTGCCGTTGTACTTTGACAGCAACGGGACGCTGCGGGCGCAGGCCGGCTACGACCAGGCCGTCGGGCCCGGCTTCTTCGAGAGAACGACGAACAAGCTGCTATGAGCCCCTCCCTGCCCACCGCGAAGACGAAGCGTGAGGCGCTCGGCCCCTACGGCCGGGTCAGCAGCGTCATCAACGAGCTCGACGACCGCCTCGGGGTGGCCAAGGGCGGCCGGGTGTTCTTGGACAAGATCTTCCCGGACCACTGGTCGTTCATGCTGGGGGAGATTGCGCTCTACTCATTCGTGGTGCTCATCGCCACCGGCATCTTCCTGTCCCTGTACTTCGTGCCGTCGACCAACGAGATCATCTATCACGGCACCTACGCTCCCTTGCGCGGCCAGCGGGTGTCCGAGGCGTTCAACTCGACGGTGAACATCTCCTTTGGTGTACGGGGCGGCCTGCTGGTGCGCCAGATGCACCACTGGGCGGCCGACATCTTCGTGGGCTCCATCGTCGTGCACATGGCCCGCATCTTCTTCACCGGGGCCTTCCGCAAGCCGCGCGAGCTCAACTGGACCATCGGCACCATCATGCTGATTTTGGCCGTTTTCGAGGGCTTCATCGGCTACTCGCTGCCCGACGACCTCATTTCGGGGACCGGTCTGCGCATCGGGTACTCCATTGCCGAGTCGATTCCCTTCGTGGGCAGCTACCTGGTCTCGTTCGTGTGGGGGGGGACGTTCCCGGGCAGCATCATCATCCCGCGCTTCTACATCATCCATGTCCTGATCATTCCCCTGATCTTTTTCGGGCTCCTGGGCGCGCATCTCGGCCTGCTGGTGCGGCAAAAGCACACACAGTTCAAGGGGGAGGGGCGGACCGAGACCAACGTGGTGGGATCGCCGATGTTCCCCACCTTCATGGCCAAGACGACCGGGTTCCTCTTCATGGTGACGGGCGCCACGGCGCTCCTGGGCGCGTTTGCCCAGATCAACCCTATCTGGCAGTTCGGCTCCTACAACGCCTCGAAGATCTCCTACGCCGTCCAACCGGACTGGTACATGGGCTGGCTGGACGGCGCCTTGCGCATCATGCCGTCCTGGGAGTTCGCGGGCTGGGGGCACACCGTCCCCCTCGAGGTCTTCCTGCCCGCGGTCATCTTTCCGGGCCTGATCTTCAATATCTGTTTTGCCTGGCCCGCGCTCGAACGCCGGCTGACCGGCGATCACGCCTTGCACAATCTGTTGGACCGCCCGCGCGACCGGCCCAGGCGCACCGCGGCCGGTGCGGCCATGCTGGCGCTGCTCTTCACCCTGTTCGGGGCCAGTTCGACCGATGTCCTGGCTAATTACTTCCACGTCTCGCTGAACCTCGTTCTGTGGTCCTTCCGTGTCCTGACGTTCGTGGTGCCGGTCATTGTGGGCTTCGTGACCTATGGCATCTGCAGGGAGATGCAGGGTGTGCAGGGCATCGGCAAGCGCAAGCGGGCGGTGATCGTCCATCGTTCCGCCGAGGGCGAGTACTCCACCGTCCCGGCCGCGCCGCGGCCCGACGACACGCACGAGGAGCTGGAGCCCGAGCCCGTACCGGTCCGCATCGACGTCTCGCCGTTGGCCGAGGCCTCGCCGTTGACGAGCACGGAGAGCTCGCCGACGGGATCGCGCGAGGTCAGCCGCTAGTCCCGCACCACGCGGACCGTCGACGCGGGGCGGCGGCTTTCTGGAACTAGGAGCGCACCCGCTCGTAGAGCGTCGAGGCCAGGCTGAGCGCACCCAATCCGGCGCCGAGGATGCACACCCCCGCCCACCGGTGGCTGCCGTAGACGACGCCCGCAGTGAGGGATCCGGCCGCACCTCCGATGAAGTAGCAGACCATGTAGGCGCTGTTGATCCGGCTCCGCGCATCGGGCCGCAAGGCGTAGATGATGGCCTGATTGGTGATTTGCATGCCCTGCGTGCCGATGTCCAGCACCACGATGCCCACGATGAGGGCGGCCAGTGCCGAATGACCGAACCACAGCAGGCCGAACGAACCTGTCAGGAGCACGCCGGCGACGAGGGTGGCACTCGTGGAACGATCGGCATCGGCCAGTTTGCCGGCCAGGTTGGCGGCGAGGATTCCGGCCGCTCCCACCAGGCCGAACAAGCCGATCACCGCACTCGAGTAGCGGTAGGGGGCACCCGAGAGAAGAAAGGCGATCGTGGTCCACAGCACGCTGAAACAGGCGAAGGCGCAGGCACCGTGCCACGCCCGACGGCGCAGGACGGGCTCGTCGACCAGCAGGCGGAGGGACGACCCGACCAGGTTCCAATAGGCCCGGTGGGGTCGGGGTCCTTCGCCGGGGAGCGCCCGCCACAAGATGGCGGCGAAGGCGACCATGAGGGCGGCGGAGAGCCAGTAGACGGCCCGCCAGCCAGCCAGCTGGGCCACGAGCCCGGACACCGTTCTGGCCAGGAGGATCCCCAGGAGGAGGCCGGTCATGATCCGGGCCACGACGCGGCCGCGCCGTTCGGGCGGAGCCAGGTCGGCTGCGAACGGGATCATGACCTGACCGGCCACCGAAGCGGTGCCGACGGCGATCGAGGCGAGGCCGAAGACCCAGATGTCGGGGGAGAGGGCGCACGCCACCAGGGCCACCGCGGCCACGCCGAAGATGCGGACGACCAGGATCCGCCGGGGATGCAGGTCGCCCAGGGGCACCACGAGCAGCAGCCCGGCGGCGTAGCCGACCTGGGTCGCTGTGATGATCAGTGAGGCGAGCCCCGAACCGCTGTGGAAGTCGTGGGCCACCAGGTGCAGCACCGGTTGGGCGTAGTACAGGTTGGCCACCACGGCGCCGGTCGCCACGGCGATGAGGGTCACCAGGGACCGGGACAGCTGCTCCCCTGGCTGCGTCGAGCGTGCTGCGGCCGTCACCGGGTCAGGCTAATGGCGGCCACCGCGCACCTGGGCCCGACGGCCCGGTGCGATCAGTTCAGATCAAACGTGGCCACCGCGCCGGCTCTCGGCAGTCACGCCGACCAGCGCAGTGATGATGAGCGAGATCCCCGGGAAGATCAGCCAGATCCCGAAGACCAGCGAGATGACCGTCAGGAAGGCGCCCATGCCCATGACGAAAGGCCAGATGGAGGAGCCGGGGAAGGAGTTGATCTCACCTGCTCCCTCCTCAATGGAGGCATCCTCGCGGTCCTCGACCCGTTGACCTATCCGCCTGTGCCAGAAGAAGTAGTAGCTCCCGGGCAGGAAACCGAGGAGCGAGGTGCCGAGCAGCATCATGCCGCCGCCGTCGTCGTAGCTCCAGAACCAGTAGACGATCCCCACGATGCCGAAGAAGACGCCGAGGAACAAGAGGATGATGGCTTCGACCCTCATGCGACGGGTTCCTTCTTCCTCGCCTTGGCGGCGGCTTCTGCGGCGGGCCCGTGGGGCATGGACAGGGCGTCAGGGTGGTTGTAGTCCCAGGTCGGTCGCTCCGAGCGGATGGGCGGCAGGTGCGTGTAGTTGTGGTGCGGCGGGGGCGAGCTGGTGAACCACTCGAGCGTATGGGCGTCCCACGGGTTGTCACCGGCCGGAACGGGCTTGCGCCACGACTTCCAGAAGTTCCACAACATGATCCCGAAGGAGAAGGCGATGATGAACGCCCCGATGGTGGACAGTTCGTTGTAGACCTGCCACCCGAGGTTCGACGGGTAGCTGGCCACCCGTCGCGGCATCCCCTTGAGCCCGACGATGTACTGGGGCATGAAGGTGAGCCAGAACCCGACGAACAGCAGCCAGAAGTGCCACTTCCCGAGCTTGTCGTCCAACATCCGGCCGAACATTTTGGGGTACCAGTAGTACACGCCGGCGAACCCGGCGAACACGGCGGTGCCCTCCAGCACCTGGTGAAAGTGGGCCACCACGAAGTAGGTGTCGTGCGTGGCGAAGTCGAGGGGTGGGGAGGCCAGCATGATGCCGGTGACGCCGCCCATCAAGAAGGCCAGCAGGAAGCCGATGCAGAACAGCATGGGGGTGGTGAACGACAGCTGCCCGTGCCACATGGTGCCGATCCAGTTGAAGAACTTGATCCCGGTCGGCACGGCGATAAGCAGGCTCAGGAACGAGAAGAAGGGCAACAGCACCGCCCCGGTGGTGAACATGTGGTGCGCCCAGACGCCGGTGGAGAGGGCGGCGATGGCCATGGTGGCGAAGACCATCCCCTTGTAGCCGAACACCGGCTTGCGGGAGAAGACGGGGAGGACCTCGGTCACGATGCCGAAGAAGGGCAGGGCGAGGATGTAGACCTCCGGATGGCCGAAGAACCAGAAGAGGTTCTGCCATAGCAATGGCGAGCCGCACGTGCTGGTGACAGCCCCATTGACCAGGTGACAGCCGGTGACGGTGAAGATGTGCGTACCGAAGTGCCGGTCACAGAAGAGCATGACCATGGCGCTGGTGAGCACCGGGAACGCGATGAGGATCAGGATTGCCGTCACCAGCATGTTCCACGTGAAGACCGGCATCCTGAACATGGTCATGCCGGGCGCGCGCAGGTAGAAGATGGTGGCCACCAGGTTCACCCCGGTGAAGATGGCCGAGAATCCGGTGAGGGCGATCCCCATGATCCAGACGTCACCGCCCAGTCCGGGGGAGCTCGTGGCATTGGACAGCGGGGCGTAGCCCACCCACCCGAAGCTGGCCGCCCCACCGGCGACGAAGAAGCCCATGAGCATGGTGATCGACCCTGTCAGGTACAGCCAGTAGCTCAGGGCGTTGAGCCGGGGGAATGCCATGTCGGGCGCGCCGATCTGCAGCGGCACGACGTAGTTGGCCAGGCCTCCAAAGGCGAACGGACCGGCGAAGAGGTAGAGCATCAGGCTGCCGTGCATCGTGAACAGCTCGTTGTACTGGCCGAACGTGAGCAACGAGGAGTGGGGCGACGTCAGTTGGAGCCGGATGAACAGGGCCATGATCCCGGCGAAGTAGAACATGACCAGCGACGTGATCATGTAGCTCAGCCCGATCACCTTGTGGTCGGTGGACGTCAACCACTTGAGGATCCCGGTCGGACCGTGGTCTTCATGCCCGTGGCCGGCAGCGTGGCCGTCCTCGGGACCATGCCCGCCTGCGGTGGGCAGGTGCAGGTCCGGAGCCTCCTCCACGCCGGTGCCGGGCACCGGCGGAGCGAGAACATCAGCGACGTCAGTCACCGTAGAGGTCACCTCCAAGGTTGTTGCTGGGCGAGCTGGTGCTCGCCGTGCCACTGCTCACTCCGCCGGGGAGCTTCGGAACAGACGAGGGATTGGCACTGACGGCGGCTTGTTGCTCATGGAGCCACGAAGCGTACTGGGCCTGCGTGACCGCCCTCACGTTGAAGAACATGAGGGAGTGGTAGAGACCGCAGAGCTGCGTGCACTGGCCGCGGAAGTCCCCCGTGTGGAGTGCGTTGAAGTCGAAGGTCGTGGTGTAGCCGGGACTGGCGTAGCGGCTGAAGTTGAACTCAGGGACGTAGAAACCGTGCAGCACGTCGAGTGACTTGAGATTGATCTCCACATTGGTCCCGGTAGGGATCACCATGGTCGGGTCCTGGGTGGTCTGGCCGATCACCTTGACGCAGTCATTCTGGTTTGCGCTGGCGGACGCGGGGTTCGCGCACCCCGAACCCGGACCCCCGGGGTACTCGAACTCCCAGCCCCATTGGAAGGCATTCACGGTGATGGTGGCCCCGGGATGCGGTGGGGTGGCATCGACCTTGTTCTCGGCCAGCACGGTGAAGACGAACAACCCGATGACGATGAGGATCGGTACCACCGTGTAGATGATCTCCACCGTCGTGTGGTACTGGGTCTGCTTGGGCATGTCCTCGGACTTGCGGCGGTACTTGAAGATGGCCCACAGGGTCAAGAGCAGGACGAAGCCACCGACCACCAGGCCGGCGATGAAGAAGAGCTGCCACAGATGGAACTCGGTGCGGCCCTGCGTCGTGGACCCCGAGTACTGGCCGAACGTAGGGAGCTTGCAGCCCGCGAGGACCAGCGCACCGCCCACCACGGCAGCTGCCGCAAGCAGCCGGGAGCGACGCCGTGGGCGCTGTAATTGGGGGGTCGATTCGGGTGCGTCCGCCGAAGGGCTGGTCAATGACGAGTCCACGACGCTGACACTATCGAACCCCGCAGAAAAAGACGAAGTAGCAGCACAGCGGGTTGCGCCACGTGTGGATTGCGCTCAGTGGGCGTGCGCTGCTGCGGTCCCCTCGCCATCGCCGCCCGACTCGTTGGCGGCCCAGGTGAAGATCCCGCGTGCCATGGTGGAGGTGGATCGGGCGGCTCGCGCGGCGAAGACGTCGTGTCGGGCCCGCTGGACCGCGCCGTCCCCGGGGCTGGCCAGCCATGCGCTCTCGGCCAGATGGCCGGCGAGCCGGAGTGCGGCATCGGCCTCCCGGGCATCGGCTGCTCCGCTCGCCGCCTCCAACAGCTGCACCGCCCGGTCGGCGAGGACCCCCGGCCCTCCGGCCAGGGATGCCAGCTCCACGGCCAGGGCCAGCTCGCTCGCCGGCTTCAACGTGGCCGGGTTGCCGTCCCACCACCCGCCGTACTGGCGCCAGACGGTGTGCACGATGAATTCCGGTTCGTCGTAGACGGGCCGCAGATAGGGGCGTTCCTCGAGTTCGGCGGGGGGGCGGACGGTGTGGACGGCGTCATCGAGGCGGCCACCGGCATTCATGACCGCCAGGGTCTGATCGACCAGCGAATCGAGCAGGTCGGCCGTGTCGGTCAGGGCCGTGCGCACGCGGTCGGCTCCGACGACCGGCAGGCCGTGGCCGGGCAGCAGGAACTCCGCCTCCAGGGTGAGCATGCGCCGGAGAGCCTGTGCCCATTCGCGCGGGTAGCGCTGCACCTTCTGCGGATTGCCGGCATTGGGAGAGGCCCAGATGAAGAGGTCCCCGCAGCACAGCACGCGGGCGTCTGCCTGCCAGGTGATCGTGTGGTCGTCCGTCTCCCCCTTCTCATGCCTGAGCGCGAAGTCGGTGCCGCCGACCGAGAGGTCCATTGCCTCGTGATACGTGCGGTCGGGGTAGCGGTACGAGGTGGGCCAATTGAGGTCCTTGAAGCCGAACTGGCGGCGGTTGATGATCGTGTTGTAGCCCGCAGTCAAGATGTACCGGTCGAAGCGGGCCGGCAGCGCGTGATGGGCGATCACCTGGGGTGCCGCCCAGCCCTGCTCTTCCGCCTCCTGCTCCCAGACCGGCACCCCGAAGACATGGTCGATATGCCCGTGCGAGTACACCGCAGTGTGCAGCCGGGAACTGCTCCAGCGCCGGATGTCGTCGTGGACGACCGAGGCCAACGGAAGGCTGCCTGTATCGACCAGCACCAGCCCGTCCGCGGTAGCGAAGGCCGAGACATTGGCGAACGAGGGGGTGAAGCCGACCCCGTCTGTTATCTCCACGAACCCGCCGACATGGTCGACCGGGTGCAGCGTGGCGGTCGAGACCTCGCCGCGCCAGAGGCGGTCGGCGATGGTCAGGACGTCATCGGTCACGCCTCCCTCAGCACCCAGACGTGGCGCACGGCTGTCGAACGGGAGCCCGGGTGGTCAGCTCCGCGACGTCGGGTCGTCGGCCACCGGCGAGGGAGCGGGTGCTGGTGCTGGTGCTGGTGCTGGTGCTGGTGCTGGTGCTGGTGCTGGTGCTGGTGACTCGGCCGCCTCGGATGTGGCGTTGCTTGCGGCAAGATTCGAATTCGACGAGGCCTTCTTGCCTTCGTCGAGACCCTTTTCGAACTCGTTCTTGGCTGAACCGAGATTGCGGGCCAGCTTGGGGATGGCGGCCCCGCCAAAGAGGAGCACAACGACAACGATCAGGACGATGACGCCATCGACTCCGAAAATCTCTGCCAGCATGTGGACCTCCCTCACTCAACCCACGTCGCGGTGGGCCGCACTTCAGGTTAGACCCAATCCGCCCCCTGGCTCACCGCACCACCGATACCACCAGGGTCCACGCGACGGTGCGTCACCCGGCCAAAAGGACGCCGAGTACCAGTGCCGCCACGCTGGCCAGGCCGGCCACTGATCCCCACACGGCGATTGCCGTGCGCGAGGTTGCCCGCCCGTGGAAGAACGCGCCGAGCCCCGCGGCTGCGACGACGACCACCTTGACGATCAGGACCGTCTTCCAGGCGAAGCTCTGGCTCGCCCAGTGAAAGGTCGAGAGATTCCAGAACCCGGTGACGACCAGTACGGCGAAGGCGGGCCAGGCCAGCCGGCCGAAAGCCCGAGCCAATGCCCGCGGCGCCTCGGGACTGAGGGAGCGCGACGGCCCGACGAGCCCCGCCAGGACGAACTGACCTCCGACCCAGATCGACGCCGACAGCACGTGGAGGGTCAGGCGGAGCGTGTCGAGGCCAGAGGCAAGCATGGCGACGCTACTTGCCCTGCCAGCGCGGCTCTCGTTTCTCGGCAAAGGCCAGCGGGCCTTCCCTGGCGTCGGCCGAACTGAACACGACATCCACCGCATCTTGGTTGATCTTCCACCCTTCTGACTCCGGCACCTCCCCGGCGCGCTTCATCACGTTCTTGGAGTAGCGGACGGCGAGCGGGGCGTTGGCGGCGATCCGCTCGGCCAGGGCGAGGGCCTCCGTGAGCAACGACGCAGCGGGGACGACCAGGTTGACCAGGCCGAGCGCGTAGGCGCGGGCGGCGTCGATGGGGTCTCCGGTCATGGCCAACTCGTACGCCACGGCGAGGGGGAGTCGTTTGGGCAGGCGGAGGAGGCCGCCGGCGCCTGCGATCAGACCCCTTTTTGCTTCGGGTATGCCGAACATCGCGTGCTCCGCGGCCACGACGAGGTCGCAGGAGAGCATGATCTCGAGCCCCCCGGCCAGCGCGGACCCATTGACGGCAGCGATCAGAGGCTTGGCGAAGGCCCGCTCGGTCAGGCCGCCGAATCCCCCGCTCGCCCCCATGATCTGCCCGCCCTCTCCGCTGGAAAAGGCCTTGAGGTCCATGCCGGCACTGAATGCCTTGTCGCCCCTCCCCGTCAGGATCACCACCCAGCAGTCGGCGTCGTCGGCCAGTTCGTCCATGATCGACGACATGGCGCGGCTCACCGCGCCGTTGATCGCGTTGCGCGCCTCGGGCCGGTTGATGGTGAGGATCTCGACGTGCCCCCGACGTTCCCGCACCACTTCGTCTGCCATGCGTGCTCCCTTCATCGGCATCATCGGCGCTCACGCCGGCGTGGGGGCGATTCTCCCCGCTCCCGGTCGGGATTGCCAGCCAAAGGGGATGGCGCACGGCCGGCTGCTCCGAGACGACCTGCCAAGCTGTCTGCTGTGACCGCCGATTCCTCAACGGCCCGACGATCCCTCCTCATCGAAGGGTTTGCCGTCGGCGTGGCCACGGCGGGCTTCCAGATCGAGGGGGGGTACAACGGCGACGGGGAGCCGGCCAACAACTGGTACTCCTGGGAGCGCTCAGGCCGCGTGGAGCGATCGGGCGTGGCGTGTGCGTTCTGGTCCCACCCTCAAGAGGTGCTCGACAGGGCGGCGGCCATCGGGTGCACCTCGTTCCGCCTCTCGGTCGAGTGGGCACGCGTGGAACCCGAGCCGGGGCGGTTCGACGAGGCCGCCCTGGACCGCTACGTGGAGATCCTCGAGATGTGCGCCGCCCGCGGGCTCGAGCCGATGATCACGTTGCACCACTTCACCCACCCCGCCTTCTTGGGCGAGGAGTTCTGGTTGCGACCCGGATCGCCGGATCGTTTCGCCCGTCACGTGGCCCGCATCGTGCCGGCGCTGGCGCCGCATTGCCGTCGATGGGTGACGGTCAATGAACCCAACATCGTGATGCTCATGGGGTGGATCGAAGGCGCCCACCCGCCCGGCCGGCGCGCTGCCTTCGCCGACGCCTTCTGCGTGCTCGACAATCTCCTCACCGCACACGTGCTGGCCGCTGATGCCATTCTCGCCGTGCAGCCCGAGGCTCAAGTCACCTCCACCACGAGCTCGTCGTCGTTGTACGAGCACGATCGACTCCTGACGGATCTGCTGCTGTTGCGCTCGGCCGGAATCCCCGCTTCCGATGTCGATCGTTACATCGACGAGCGGCGTGCGCTGCACGACGCGGCCCTCCCGCCCCCGCATGTCGGGGAGTTCGCGTTGCGGCGCCTCTACGCCGCCGTGAGCCCGTACGGCACATCTCGCGGCGCTGGCGGAGGCCCGGTGTGGTCGCGGTTCCGATCAGCCGCTCGCCGGCCCGCTCCCCGACGTGTCCTCGATGCCGTCTACGCCTCACCGCACGCGTGCACGCTCGGTGCCATCGGGTTGGACTGGTACGACCCCATCGCCAGTCACGCACTGCAGGTGCCGGGACGCCGCCGTCAAATGGGTGGACGGGACTGGTCCGCCGGGCGCCCGCTCTGGGACATGCCGGTGCATGCGGACGGGCTGCGTGCCTGGTGCCGCACCGAGGCGGCGCTTCATCCTGCTCTGCCGTTATGGGTGGTGGAGAACGGCATGGCCACCAGGGTGGTGGGCGGCCGGGCCGTTGCCCGCGCCGACGGCTGGGATCGTCCGCGCTTTCTCAGGGAGCACTTCGCCGCGCTGGTCGCGGCCACAGAGGAGGAAGCTCCGGTCACGGCCTACCTGCACTGGTCCTTGGTCGACAACTACGAGTGGGGCACCTACGAGCCGCGCTTTGGGATCTTCGGCCTGGACCGGAGCGATCCGTCCGGCGCAGTGCGATGGCTCGATACCGATGCGGCAGGTCACGACGCCGCAGGCGCATTTGCGCGCATCGTCAGGGGCGTCTTGAGCGGGGATCGGTCCGTGCTCGAGGCGACGGATGACCATGCTCTTACGGACGGCCCACGCCCTCTGACGAACCGCCGTCGATCCACCAGCCCCCTTCGTCGGAGCTGGGGTCACGTTGGCCGCTCAGCACCGCCTTCTCCCTCCGCCGCCGGCGGATGACCAGGACGACGATGGCCACGGCGATGAGACCGAGGAGTGTGTCCGAGGCGATGCTCGAGACATGTTCCACCTTGGTGTAGGCGTGGCCCAGGACGTAGCCGAGGAGGCAGAAACCCG
>OBLU010000760.1_pt1 | contig 30212 bp, 28 predicted proteins | sample 1518681 | NCBI WGS metagenome assembly OBLU01 (sample SAMEA3539304, study PRJEB22396) | soil metagenome | biome: tundra; feature: field; material: soil | place: USA | collected 2010-05 | depth 0.15 m
ACTTCAGGCGAGAGGAGCTGGCCGATGTGTACGGCCGCCTTCCGATCCTCGGTTCCGATGGCGTCGGTGTAATGCCGAGCCATGTGCACCGTCGACCAGCCGAGCCGAGCCTGCTTCTGTCGTTCGGGCAGCACGGGGTCGAGTGCGGTGGCCTGAAAGTGACGGAGGGAGTGCAGGTGAATGTCGGAGGCGATGTCGGCCGCGTCGCGAACCTTGGAGAAGAGATGGCTCATCGCGTCCGGATGCGGCGGTATTGCCCCACCAGGTTCGAAGGAGAACACGAAGCCCTCGTTGCCGACAACCGTGGAACAGGCCTCCGCCAACTGGGTCTGGTGTGTGCGCAGGCGCCGAAGCACGGCGACCGTGTCGTCGTCGAGCGCGACACCCCGAATACTTGCACGGGTTTTCGGCGGCTTCACAACGGCTCCGCCCCTTGCGGAGATCACCGACTCATCAATCGTCACCATTGCGCCCTCGATGTCGACATCGGACCACCGGAGCGCGCATGCTTCGCCTCGGCGCATCCCGGTTGCGGCAACAACGCGCACGAAGGTGCCGAACCGTTGGTCGTGGCCTGTCGCTGCCTTCAGGAGCGCCTGCACTTCTGCCAACTCTGGAGACCGCACCTCGTCTCGTCGCTCGTGCATCGACCAGGATGGAAGCTCAGCCTCAGCAATGGGGTTTGGAAGGGTCCCACCGCTCCACTTGCGAGCCAGCTTGCACGCCCTGTTCAGGAGTGCCCGGGCCTGACGGACGGTGGACGGGCCGGCACCCTCGCTCTTCAGGCATCTGAAGTATCGCTCGACGTCGTAGGTGTTGAGCGAGGCGATTCGCCTGGAGCCAATCGCGTCCTTGACGTGACAGTTCCAGGTGCTCTCGTAGCCCAGAGTGGTCTTGGGCGAGAGGTCCTCCCAGCCGTTCGCCTTCCATGCCGTAATGGCATCGTTGATCGTCGTCGTCGGTCCCCATACGGCCGGTGCTTCTGACACCGGAGCGGGTGCGAGGTCCTGGGCGGTGATGAGCTTCGCCAGTTCGCGATCGGCTGCACGCTCCGATCCATGGAAAGTCTGGTGAAGATGTCGGACCCGTCCATTGCTGTCCCGGCCGACAAAGACCCGGAGCTGCCAGGTGTCCTTCCCACGGATCAGTCGCTTGCTCCCCGCCATGCTTCCTCCTAGCGAGCCAACACGGTTGTTGGCTTTCTTGTTGGCTTTCTGAAGGAAGAGCCTATCGGCTAGATGTACAAGCAGACATTTATAGCCTATGACCTGGACTTATCTGGTGCGCTCGGAGGGATTCGAACCCCCAACCTTCTGATCCGTAGTCAGATGCTCTAATCCGTTGAGCTACGAGCGCTGGTCGCCCGATCAGGTTGCCGATCGGGACAGCGGGCCATCATATCGGGTCCGGTCGGCCCATCTCCTCGGGAGCTTTCCGCCGCCGGCGCCAGCCGAAACGATTTCATTCGACCGGACACACGTCGCAATGGTCACGGGCCGGCCGTTCATGGACCGCTTGCCACGGGACCTGGCCTTGTGTCCGCCAATCCGACGGATCAAGGGACCAGGATCACACGACCGAACGCCTGACGGCTTTCGATATACGCGTGGGCCTCGCCAGCCTCGTCCAGAGGGAAACGTCGGTCGATGACGACCCGGAGTCCGCCGGAGGCGATGTCGTCGAGCAGGCCGGCGATCATGCCGTGGGGGCGGGGGCTGAGGAACAGTTCTGCGCCGAGGAAGTAGCCGACGAGTGTTTGGTTGTTGGCGCGCATCGTGGAGATGTCCAAGCGGGATGTGCTCTCCCGGCCGGCATCCCCGAAGGTCATACACCGCCCCCGGTAGGCCAGGCAATGCAAGCTCTTCTGCAGCGTGGACCCTCCGATCGAATCCACGATGACATCGGCACCGCGCCCGTCGGTGAGGTCGCGTACGGCGCCGACAAAGTCGTTCGACACGTAGTTGATGCCGTGATCGAGACCGTATTCGCCCAGGCGGGCGAGCCGCTCATCACTCGATGCGGTGGCGAGGACCCGGGCTCCCGCTCGTTTCGCCAACTGGATGGCGGCGATTCCGACACCGCCGGCCCCGGCGTGGATGAGGACGGTCTCGCCGGCCTGGAGGCGACCGAACTCGAACAGGCAGTCACTGGCTGTCCCGAACGGAACCGGGACGCACGCCGCTTCCTCGGTCGACATCCCCTCCGGGACGATCCAGCAGAACGATTGGCCCACCGCTCGGAGCTCGGCATGTGACCCGTCCAATCCAACCGTGACCACCCGATCGCCCAACCTGATCTTCGTGACGTTCTCGCCGACAGACAGCACAGTTCCGGCGCACTGGTACCCGACGATATGGGGCGTGACGGTGAGCGCACCTTGAAGTCGGTTGAGCGTGTCACCGCCTTCGATGCTCACCGCCTCGACCCGTATCAGGACATCGTCAGGCCCGACGATCGGATCGGGCACATCCTCGAAGCGGAACACGTCGGGTCCACCCGTCTCGTAGTACACGGCTGCTTTCATGTCTCTCTCGTTCCTGCTCGGCGCTACGCGATTGTGGTGAGGACGACCGTGCCGACCGTGCCGACGGTGCCGAACCGATCGTAGGCCTCGGATAGGCTTCGCAGCCGCACGACGCACGCTCACTTGGAGGACCCCATGGCCGCCGCAGCAGCTCCACTCTCGGGTATCCGAGTCATCGAGTGCTCGGCGCTCGGGCCGGCCGCCATCACCATGCCCCTGATCGACCTCGGCGCCGAGGTCATCAAGGTGGAGCCTCCGGCAGGTGACTACATCCGCGAGATGACCTGGCCGATCGTCGAGGGCGTGTCCCTCATGCACCTCCATCTCAACCGGGGGAAGCGCAGCATCGTGATGGATCTCCGCCAACAGGAAGACGTGGCCACCTTCAAGGAACTGGTCAAGACCGCTGATGTCGTCGTCGAGGCCATGCGGCCAGGCGGCTTGGCCCGTCGCGGTGTCGGATTCGACGACCTCCGCAGCATCAACCCCAAGATCGTGTTCTGCACCATCTCCGGGTACGGGATGACCGGTCCGTACCGGAACCTCCCGGCCCATGGCGTGGCCTTCGACACCTGGGCGGGCATCGTCTCCCCCCAAGTCAACGACGAGGGCTTCAGCTACCTACCCGAGCACGCGTCCATGGGCATCCACGCCGGCCCGCTCTTCGGAGCGCTGGGCATTCTGGCCGCCGTCATCCGGGCCAAGGAGACCGGCGAAGGATCGTTCCTCGAGGTGGCCCAGTCCGATGCCGCCGCCGCCATGGACTGGTACCGGAGCGAGACGTGGCGCGCCTACCAACGGCCCGAATCCGAGGTCACCGGGAACAAGGCCGACGACTACGAACGGCGCGCTCCGGGCACGGCGGGGATGATCGAGGGCGTTCGCTACCAGGTCTACGAGGCCAAGGACGGCCGGCACATCCTCTTCATGGCATCCGAGCAGGCCTTCTGGAGGAACTTCTGTGAAGCGGTGGGCCGCGCTGACCTGTTCGAACGCTGGCCGGGGTCCAAATTGGCCGACCACGCCAGAAACAACACCGAGATGCGCTCAGAGCTGAAGGCCATCTTCCTCACCAGGACGGCGGAAGAATGGATCAAATTCGGCGTCACCGCCAACTTCCCGGTCGGCCCGGTCAACACTCCTCAGACCATCGCGGAGGACCCCCAGTTCAGGGACCGGTTCCACTGGTTCCCCGCCAGCGAGCTCGGGGCCGACCAGCTCCCCAGCCCGATCAAGTTCATCGATGAGGACCTTCCCATGCCCACCAAGGCTCCCACCGTCGGACAACACACCGAAGAGGTGGTCCGCGATCTCCTGGGTTGGGATGACGACCGGATTGCCGAGTCGCGGCGGCGCGGAGGGCTCGGCGGATCCAAAGACTAGAGGCTCGGCCCCGCGGCAAGACGCGAATCTGACGGGGCGTTAGACTTTTCCAATGCCTTCGGCCAAGACCCGGGTACCCGCCATCGACGGCTGGTTCACCCTTGATGATGACGCTCCCACCCTTCTCGGGAGCCGGTGCACCAGCTGCGGCACCTACGCCTTCCCCAAGGAGACGTTCTTCTGCCGCAATCCCGGATGCCAAGGGAAGGAATTCGCCGAGGCCCCACTCAGCCGGCGGGGAACTGTGTGGTCCTATACCGATGCCTGCTACCAACCACCCAAGCCATATATGGCAGCCGACCCCTACGTACCCTTCTCCATCGCCGCGGTGGAGCTGGCCGCCGAACAGATGGTGGTGATGGGTCAAGTGGTACCCGGGGTGGGTGTCGACGAGCTCTCGGTCGGGACCGAAGTGGAGCTGGTGCTGGACACCCTCTATGAGGACGACGAGCACGAGTACATCGTCTGGAAGTGGAAGCCGGTCAGCGGAGGCTCGGAGGTGTCGGATGCCTGACGACAAGCGGGTAGCCGTGTTGGGAGCGGGTATGCACCCGTGGGGCAAATGGGGACGTAACTTCGTCGAGTACGGCCTGGCTGCGGCCGGAGACGCCCTTACCGATGCCGGAGTGGCCTGGACCGACGTCCAATACATGTCCGGCGCCGACACGATTCGGAACGGGTACCCCGGGTTCATCGCCGGTGCCACCTTCGCCCAAGCTTTGGGTTGGACCGGTGCCCGGGTCTCGTCATCCTATGCCGCTTGCGCATCCGGGGCCCAAGCCGTAAGCAATGCCCGGGCCCAGATTCTCGCCGGATTGTGCGATGTCGCCCTGGTGGTCGGGGCCGACACCACCCCCAAGGGATTCTTCACCCCGGTCGGAGGCGACCGTAAGGACGATCCCGACTGGCTGCGTTTCCACCTCCTCGGTGCTACCAATCCCACCTACTTCGCCCTGTATGCCCGTCGTCGGATGGAGCTCTTCGGAGCCACCGAGACCGACTTCGCCGCGGTGAAGGTGAAGAACGCCCGGCACGGTCTGGCGAACCCGTACGCCCGCTACCGCAAAGAGGTCACCATCGATGACGTCCTTTCCTCCCCGATGGTGGCCGACCCGCTCCGACTCCTCGAGATCTGCGCCACCTCCGATGGCGGCGCGGCATTGGTGTTGACCAGTATGGAGTTCGCCCGTCGTCACGCCGGTAGCGACAAGCTGGTCACCATCGACGCGGTGTCGACAGTGACGCCCCGCTACCCCCAGACCGTCATCGAGATGCCCAACTTTTCCACCGACTCCGCCGCCACGACCTCCACCCCGGGTCCGACCTTCAAGCAGTCAGTGGCCCTGGCCGCCTTTGAGGAAGCCGGCATCGGCCCCGAGGACATCAACGTCGCCGAGGTCTACGACCTGTCGTCCGCCCTCGAGCTCGACTGGTACGAAGACATCGGGTTGTGCAAAGAGGGCGAAGCCGAGCGCATGCTTCGGGACGGGGACACCACCATCGGGGGCCGGATACCCGTCAACCCCAGCGGTGGACTGTCGTGCTTCGGTGAGGCCATCCCGGCCCAGGCCATCGCCCAGGTGTGTGAGTTGGTGTGGCAGGTGCGGGGCCAGGCCGAGGGACGCCAGGTGGAGGGGGCACGGGTCGGGATCACCGCCAACCAGGGTCTGTTCGGCCACGGGTCGTCGATCATCGTCGCCTCGTAACCCTGTCACCGGTTGACGAGGATGACCTTTCCGAGCTTGGCGCCGGCAGAAAACCGCTCGTAGCCGGCTGTCGCATCCTCCATCGGAAAGGTGGCGGCAATCGGTACCCTGATCTGACCCGACGCCAACAGAGGCAGGACATGGGCTTCGACCGCCCGGGCCACCTCGGCCTTCTCGCCCACCGGTCGAGACCGCAAGGTGGACCCCCCGATTCTGGCCCGCTTGTTCATCACCGCCAACAGGTTCAGCTCGACGTTGGCGCCGCCCCCTACTCCGATCACCACGATCCGTCCACCGGTGGCCAGAGCATCCAGGGCCACGGTCAACCCCGGTGCGCCCACCAGCTCGAGCGAGACGTCGTAGGGGCCGCAACTCGCCACCTCGCCGGGCTCGATGACCTCGTCCGCCCCGAGGGCCCGAACCGAATCGTGCATGTCCGCATTTCGCACCGATGCCACCACGAACGCTCCGGCGGCGTGGGCGATCTGCACGCCGGCCGTCCCCACCCCACCGGCTGCCCCCGAGATCAACACCCGTTCGCCGGCCGCCAGATCAGCTTGTGTGAACAGGGCGTCATAGGCGGTGGAGTACACCTCGGCGAAACCGCCGGCTTCTTCCCATCCGATGGTGTCCGGCACCGGTAGGACCGTCTGCTCCGGAACCGCCACCAGTTCGGCTTGGGCGCCACCGGCCACCACGGCCATGACCCGGTCCCCCACCTGAAACCGCTCGACCGCCGACCCGGTACCGACCACCTCACCGGCGAACTCGAGACCGGGGATATCTGCCGGTGCCCCGGTCGGCGCCGGATAGAAACCCCGACGCTGAAGCAGGTCCGCTCCGTTGATGCCGGCAGCCCGCACCGCCACCAGCAACTCGTCGGCAGCCGGCTCGGGATCCGGCCGCGTCTGCCAGATCAGGTGGTCATCGACGATGGTGACTGCGTCCATTTGATCCAGGGTAGGCGCGACGCCTGGCTTCCCTGGCCGTTCACGCGCGGCCACCTCCATTCACCCATCCGCCCCTAGGATGATCCGGGTGAGATCATGGGCATGACGGCCGGGTCGACTCGGCCGACCACAGGCATGGTCCTCCATCAGGTGTTGGCCCTCTCGGCACTCAACTTTCTGCTCAATGACGAAGGGACGATCGAGGCCGACAACCCGGCCCGGATCGAGGTGGCCACAGGTGGTCCACGGCGCCGCTCGACCGAGACGGAGCGGGTACACCAGAGCCGGGTGGCACTCCGTCGGATCCGCTCCAACCTGCGTACCTTCCGTCTGGTGGTCGACCCGGCTTGGAGCACATATTTGCGGGCCGAGTCGGCCTGGTATGGCGAGTGCCTCGGAGAATTGAGAGATCTCTTCGTGCTCCGGGACATGTTGTCGATCAACGGCCCTCTGCTCGTAGAGGAGAGAGATCTCGAACCGATCCTCACTATCGTCAGCCGGTCGATCAGCGGTGCCCAAACCCGGGTGGCGGAGGCCCGGGGCGGCGATCGTCACGCCGGACTCGTCGAACAGATGAACCTCTTGTGGGACAGCCCGCAGTTCACCGACAAGGCAGAGAAACCTGCAGGCAAGTTGATGCCCACGCTCGTACTCCGGTCGTGGCGCGATGTCCGGGGAGCCGCTCGTACCGCCAAGAAGCAGCCGACCGACCAGAATCTGCACAAGCTCCGGATCCGATCGAAGGGCCTCCGCTACGGCTGCGAGACCGTCGCACTGGTGGCGGGGGATCCAGCCCGCCGGACAACCCGGGCGACGGAAGTGCTGCAGGGCAAGCTGGGCGATCTCCATGACGCCTGTGCCTCGGTGGAATGGCTGGAGGCCCTGGCCGAGGACCATCCCGAGTTGGCTCGATCCACCGAAGGGTTGCTGGTCGTACAGAAAGCCACCGCCGCGGTCGCCCGCAGGGGATGGAAGAAGGACCTGAAGGAGATCGAACGGAGATGGCACAAATGGCAGGGGTAGCTGCACCGTTCGAACCGTAGCGACAAACGCCTAATCGTCCGTTTGGTTGACCCCGATGTGATCGACTTCCCACAATTTGATGCCACCGAGGATCCCGGCGGTGTTGTCGACGATGGTCACGTCGTCGTCGAGGTTGTCACGGATGACCCGGCGGGAATTTCCACCGCCGATGTACAGATGGTCGAAGAACAGGAGGGCCCGCATGTTCCTGATTGCCTTTTGAACCCGCTTGTTCCAACGCTCTTCGCCGATCACCTTGCGGGCCGCCTCTCCGAGTTGGTCGTTGTAGGTCTCACCCTTTCGGAAAGGCTGGTGGGAGATTTCGAGATGGGGCATCAGGCTGCCCTCGTAGAAGACACCCGTCCCGAACCCGGTACCCAGGGTCATGACGAACTCGAGACCGTCGCCACTGATCACCGCGGCCCCTTGGACATCGGCATCGTTGGCCACCTTGGTGGGCATGCCGAATGACTTGGTGAGTGCGGTGGCCAGATCGAAGTGCGACCACAGTTCGAGCAGGCGGCCGTCAACCTCACTCCCCGGCCCATCTTTGGTGGAGAAGTGTGGAGCGGAGAGCACCCGGCCGGCCCTGACCATTCCCGGAAAACCCACCGACGCCCGTTCGGCCTTGGGTAACGGGGCCACCAGTTTGCCCAATGACGCCACCAGCTTGTCCGGAGGGAGCGGATAGGTGGTGGCGACCTTCAACCGGTCGGCGACCATGGCGCCGTCGGCGTCGAGCACAGAGGCCTTCAGCCCGGTCCCACCGATGTCCACCGCCAATGTCAGCGGATGGCGGGGATCGGATTTGGCGGTATCTGTGGGCGTCGGGTCTGGCGACCCGCCCTTGCTCGGTGACTGGCGGTCGCTCATCTCTACACGCTACGCCGCCGAGGAAGGCTAGCGTCATCCACCATGCACGATCAGCCCTGGCAGGGGGATGCCTGCTCGCTCGTCAACGCCTTCCGCTCCGGCGAAGTCACACCCGTCGAGGCCTTGGAGGCGACGCTGGCCGCCATCGACGTCTCGACCCTCAACGCCTTCACCCATCTCGATCCCGACGCCGCCCGGGCGAGCGCCACCCATGCCGACGTCTCGCTGCCCTTCGGCGGTGTCCCCATCGGGGTGAAGGAACTCGAGGCCGTCAACGGGTGGCCATTTACGGAAGCCTCGGTCGTCTTCAAAGACCGGATCGCCGACCACGACACCACCCAGGTCACCCGCCTGCGGGGCGCCGGCGCCGTCCTGGTCGGGCACACCGCCGCTCCCGAGTTCGGTGGTGTCAACTACACCCACACCAAACTGCACGGCACCACCCGCAACCCATGGAACCCCGAACGCACCCCCGGGGGATCGTCGGGAGGATCGGCGGCTGCGGTGGCGGGAGGGATCGTGCCGATCGCCTCCGGTGGCGACGGGGGAGGCTCGATCCGAATACCGGCCGGCTACAGCGGACTGCTGGGACTCAAGTCCACCTTCGGTCGCATACCGAAAGGGCCGGGGACACTGCAGCCACCGCTGACCGTTGTCCTCGGGTGCATGGCCCGATCCGTGCGGGACACCGCCCGCTGGTTCGATGTCTGCAATGGCTTCGATTCCCGCGACACCCTCAGCCTGCCTCGGGTCGAAGGGTGGGAGGCAGGTCTCGGCACCTTCGATCTGGCCGGCAAACGCGCGGTCATCTCCATCAACCTGGGAACGGCCATCGTGGAGCCGCGGTTGGAAGCACTGGTACTCGCCGCCGCCGAGGCACTCATCGCCGATGCCGGGCTGGCACGGGTGGACATCGTGGTACAGCTTCCCCGGGGTGGTCTCGAGTGGGCCATGTCCAACCTGGTCGGGCTGGCCGGTGAGCTCGGTGATCGCTACCCCGATTGCAACGACGACCTCACCCCGGAGATCCAGCTCGGCATGAACCTCGCCACCCACAACTTCAACGTCAACACTGCCGGCGCGACGGAGATGTTCCGGATCGCAATCAACGAGACGATGGCATCCATCTTCGACCAGGTCGACTTCATATTCGCCGCCACCAACCCCGATGTCGCCTTCGCCGCCGAAGGCCCGATGCCCACCACCGTGGGCGACATCGACCTCATCGCCGAACATGGCTTCGAGACGGCCCTCTCCAACAACGGGTCGCTGACCATCCCCGCCAACCTGACCGGTAATCCCGCCGTCGCCATTCCGGTGGGTTCGGTGGATGGTTTGCCGGTGAGCCTCCAGGTCATCGGGCGACATCACCAAGAGCAGTTGCTGTTGGAGTTGGCCCACATCGCCGAACGTGAGCGGCCGTGGCCACTGGTGGCGCCATGAAGGTCGACCTCTGGGTTCCGACCATGGATCCGTTCACCACACCGGAACTCCTGGCCGTCATCGGCAGGGAGGCCGAGGAACGGGGCATCGGCACCATCTGGGTCGGGGAACACGTGGTGCTGTTCGACGAGTACACCTCCGAGTATCCCTATGCCGAAGACGGCAGAATCCCGGCCCCTCCCAACAGTGGTCTCCTCGAGCCGCTGTCCACGTTGTCGTTTCTGGCCGCCCACACGTCCACGGTTCGACTGGGCACGGCCATGGTGCTTCTGCCCCAGCGCAACCCGGTGTACACCGCCAAAGAGGTCTCCACCCTCGACTGGCTGTCCAATGGGCGGGTGGATTTCGGCATCGGAGTGGGTTGGCTCGAGGAAGAGTTCAATGCGGTCAATGTGCCGTGGGCGCATCGGGGTAGGCGTACCGATGAGTACCTCGAGGTACTCCGGACACTGTGGTGTGACGAGCGCTCGGAATTCGAAGGCGAGTTCTACTCACTCGACAAGTGCTCGATGTTTCCCAAGCCGGTACAGACGCCACATCCGCCCATCCACATCGGTGGAGAGAGTGACGCGGCCCTGGCCCGCACCGCCCGGTCCGGGCACGGTTGGCACACCTTCAACCGGAAACCGGCCGACCTCGCCGTGCCGCTGGCCAGGCTCGATGAGTTGCTGGCCGAACAGGGGCGGGCCCGGTCGGACATCACCGTCACGGTGTGCCCCTACTTTGAGCCACTGGACGCTGCCATCGCCGAGCAGTATGCGGAGGCGGGCGCCGACACGGTGTCCGCCCTGCTGTTGCCCCTGGGACCCGACGAGGTCGCCTCGGCCCTCGATGCCCTGCAACCCACGATCGAGCGGGCCGCCGCCGGCTGATTGCGGTCGCCGACCGCCCAGGCGGTGTCGCCGGATCAGCCGCGCATGGCGACGGGCAGTGACTCCATGCCGCGCAGCACGACGTTGGTCTTGTAGGTGGGCTCGTCGACGGTCACAGCCAGATCAGGAGCCCGCCGTACCAGTGAGGTCAGGGCCACCTGGGTCTCCATCCGGGCCAGGGGCGCCCCCAGGCAATGGTGGATCCCGAAGCCGAACCCCAAGTGGTTGTTGGGGGTGCGCCCGACGTCGAACCGCTCCGGGTCCGGGAATTGATCGGCATCGTGATTGCCCGAGGCGATCAGAAGCATGGCGAAGTCGCCGGGCCGCAGGGTCACCCCGGCGATCTCGATGTCCTCGATCACCGCACGCCCGGTGAGCTGTACTGGTGACACGTAGCGCAGCATCTCCTCCACCCCGCTGCGGTTCACCTCCGGGTCGGTACGGAACCGCTCGAGCTGATCGGGGTGGCGGAGCAGGGCGAGGGTCCCGCCGGATATGAGATTGACGGTGGTTTCGTGGCCGGCCACCAGCAACAGGATGCAGGTCGACAACAGCTCACCCTCACTGAGTACGCCGCCATCGTCCTCCACCTCGACCAACCGGCTCAGCAGATCATCACCGGGTGACCGCCGGCGTTCGACCAGCAACTCGAAGAAGTACTGGGCAAACTGCATCACCGCGTCGTCACGATCCTTGATGGCCTCGCCAGTGAGCAGAAAATCGGGATCGAGGCCCCGGGCCAGGGAGGTGGACCACGACTTGAAGCCCTCCTGATCCGCCACCGGCACCCCGAGCATGTCGCAGATGATCCGCACAGGAAGTGGGTAGGCGAAGGACTCGAGCAGATCGACCCGGTCAGCCTCGAAGGCGGCATCGAGAAGTTCGTCGACGATCTGTTGGGTACGCGCCCGTAACGACTCGACCACTTTCGGCGTGAAGGCCTTGGAGACAAGTCCCCGCAGCCGGGTGTGATCAGGTGGGTCCCGGAAGAGGAAGGGGCGCATATCCCGTTTGGCCGCTGCTTCGGGGTCGTCGGCACCCGAACCGGAGCGGAACTCGGCCGACAATCGCTCACGATCGATGTAGGCGTCGTCGGCGCTCGTCCGGCGATCGCGTAGCAGGGCGAGACAGTCGGCATGCCGGGCGAATACCCAAAATCCCAAAGCATTCCGGTGCACGGGGGCCCGCTGGCGAAGGTCGGCATAGAGCGGGAACGGATTGGTGGCCCACTCGGGGTCGAACGGGTCGAAGACCGGGTCGGGCGACGGGGATGGCGAGGTCGAAGAGGTCACCGCGTGTCGGCCGTGGCCGCGTCGAGCAGGGTGGGATCGAACCGGAGCTCGCGACGGGCCATTGCTTCCCAAAACCCGGCAAACCCGTTTCCGTCATGTCTTTCGAAGAACGACCGGGCCGGTTCGGGAAGTGGACGTCCCTCCCCCACCGCGGCCACATGCCACGCCGTCCGGCAGCGCTGTTCGAGGGCCACTGCCCGTTGGTGGGCGGCCCGGATGCTCGAGCCCAGCACGAACACGCCGTGGTTGGACAGCAAGGCCAGGTCGGCGTCCCCCATGGCGGCCACCGCCCGGGCTGCCGAATCCGGGTCGTTGACCGGGCCGCCGTACTCGTCCACCAGGGCGAGGCGCCCGCCGCCCAGCGCGGAGCTCTGGTCATGGCAGGTGGGAATGCGCTGCAGGTCGGCCCAGACCGTGCCGAAGCGAGGGTGATTGTGCACGGCCACCGTGACGTCGGGACGCACCCGGTGAAGGGCCAGATGGAGTGGGATGCCGAGCGGGACCGGCCATGTGCCCTCGAGGAGGTTGCCCTCGAGGTCGATGCGGATGACGTCCTCCGGTCGGATCTCTTCCCAAAGCAGCAGCCATGGGTTGCACAGCAACGTGCCGTCGCCCTGACGGTAGGTGATGTGTCCGGCCAGGTGGTCGTCGTACCCCTCGCGCCACAGGGTGCGAGCCAGGATGGCCAACTCCTGATGCGGGTTGAGGTCGGGCAAGAGCTTGCTCATGGGAGGCACACCTCGGGGAGCGGCCACCGGTAGAGGCGGGCGGCGTTCTCGTGGGTCATCTTGCGGAGGTCGCTCACCGGCAGGTGGCCCCACTCCCGATCGATCACTTGTTGGGTGTCGGGCCAGGTCGAGTCGCCATGGGGATAGTCCACCTCGACCATCACATGATCGACACCGATGCGGTCACGGGTGCTGATGGTGGAGGGGTCGTCAATGGTGCAGAACCAGAAGTTGCGCTGGAGCACGTCGGCCGGCCGCAGCGAGCCCCCGGCGAACTGGTTGCCATAGCCCGAGCGATCGACGATGTTGTCGAGGCGGTCGAGAAGCATGGCCACCCATCCGATACCTCCCTCGCTCATTGCCACCTTGACGCCGGGGAAGCGCACCGGGAGGCCCGACCACAACCACTCGGCACAGGCGGTCAACGACAGCTGGCCGAACAGGGTGGCCCCGAGGGCGACCATGGGGGAATCCATGGGAAGGTCCCCCATTCCCGACGACCCGACGTGGAGTGAGATGACCGTGTCGGTCTCCTCGCACGCCGCCACGATGGGATCCCAATACGACGAGAAGATCGACGGCAGGCCGATGCGGTGGGGTCGCTCGGGCAGGGTTACCGAGCGGAAGCCCCGATCGGCGTTGCGCCGGATCTCGTCGGCACCGAGTTCCGGGTCGGACAGGATGGTGATGCCACAAGGGATGATCCGGTCGGGGTAGGGCTGCCACCATCCCTCGTATAGCCAGTTGTTCCACGCCCGGGTGACGGCCACGCCCAGCTCGGGGTCGGTCGCACCGGAGAAGACCCGGCCACAGAACCCGGTGATCTGCGAAGGGAAGTTGAGCGAGGCCCACACCCCGTTGATGTCCATGTCGCGGATGCGCTCGTGGATGTCCCAACATCCCCGACGCATGTCCTCGAATCGGGTGGGCTCGAGGGTGACCGACTCGGGACGACGCCCGGCCACCGCGTTCATCCCCACCTGGGTATAGCGCTGGCCGTCGAACTCCCACAGTTGGTGGCCGTGCTCGTTCTCGACGATCCGAGGGGCGAGATCGGCGAACCGGTCCGGCAGGCGCCCCTCGAACATGTCCGGCGGCTCGACCAGGTGGTCATCGACCGAAATCACCGTGTACTTGACGACACGGGGTTCGGGATCAGGCAGCAGGCCGACCCCTGTACTTCCCTTCGGCACCATCTGACTCCTGACCGGCTCACTCGTGACCGACATCATCGTATCGGAGCTGACGTTTGGTCCGGCGGCGTTGGTCGCCGTCCCGGCCCACCGGCTCGCTCACCAATCCGGATCGATCTCAACCGTCCCCCCGACCCGACGCCCGGGCGGCGAGCACCGGGTCGTCGAAGAAAGTGCGCAATCGCAACCACGCCGGCGGTAGTCCCCCGTAGACGAGTACACCGTCGCCCAGAGGAATGCGGCGGAGGGCGTGCGGGGGCGCCAAGCGACGGCTCGACGGCGACCGGGTGGTGGTCGGGCCTCCCTGGCCGCCGAATGTCGTCGCCGGCAGAAGCACCTCCTCGTCGCCGATCAGGTGGCTGGCGTGATCGAGGGTCGAGGGGTCGGAGATCCCCGAGAGGAAGACCTTGGCCCGGTGATTATTGACCACGGTGGCCGCTCGGGCCCCGTAGCGGGCGGTGATCTGGGCCAAGTCGTGCCAAATAGTGACCAGCTGTATCCCGTGACCTGCGGCCGTCGAAGCCAAGGAATCGAGGTCTGAGAGTGGAGCGATGTTGGCCGCTTCGTCGAGCACAACCAACAGCGGCGGGTCGAGGGGGCTCCCGGTGCGGGCAACCGTGTCGTAGACATGTTCGAGCACCTGCCGGAGGACAGCGGTGAACAGTGGGCTCAAGCGACGTTGATCGTGGGCCGGGGCGCAGAGGTAGAGGGTGTTGTGGCCCGACACCAACCGGGCCGGTTCGATGTCGGCTCGGTCCGTGCCTTCGAATACGCCGTCGGGTCTGCACTCGCCGGGCCCTTCGCCGCCGAACGGTTCGAGGATGGTCTCGACGGTCGTGTAGATGGAGCTGCGCTGGCGCTCCTCCTTCCCGAACAGCGCATGAGCGGCAGCGATGGCCTCGGGTATCCCCGCCGCGTACAGACGGTCGAGCACTTCGGATTCCTCTTGGGTATCCACCCACCTGACGACGTCGACCATCTGCAACCCACCGCTGGCCGCGGCAAAGAGCAGCGGCGCCAGCATCTTGGTGGCTGTGGCATACCAGAAGTCCCCGTCGCCCATGGTGCCGACCGAGCTCTTCCCCACCTCGGTCATCGATGCTGCCGCCCGACGGGCTCCGGGCCAGGTCCGTGACATCGGCAGCGGAGACCACCGCACGGCCGGGAGCCCGGTGGACCCGGTTGGATCGAAGCAGGCCACGTCGCCGCGACTGCGCCGGTAGGCCATGGTGTCCCCGACCAGATCGGCCTTGATGCTGGTGGCAATCACCGGTCCCTCCCACCCCAGTATGGCCGGCACCGCGAAACCGCTCGTCTTGCGTGACTGGCTGGGACCGAACACGATCACCGACTGACGCGGCTCGGCCGAGATCACCCGTTTCCCGACCACCCCGAGGACCAGGCGCCCCGGTGGCGCGGCCGGCGACCCTCCCGTTCCCTTGGCCATCAACGATCGGAGATCGGCCGGTCGGGCCCACCGGGCGGCACCGAGCCCCCGATCTCCAAGCCGGCCGCGCCGGACAAGCCGACCGAGCCTCGATTCCCTCCCCTCGTCCGGCCGGGCTTGTGGCCGGATCTTTCGACGCTTTGACACCGGCATCCGGCGCTCGGGGGGGCGTGTCGAGCGCCGGGCGCTGATCCGAGGGCCACCGGTGGCATCAGACCCACGGTTTGCATGTGGGCGATCCCGACCGACCAGACCGGCCACCGAGAATGCCGCCAAACCGATCACTGTGTCTGCGAGGGTGGTCATACTCACGCCATCACCCGCCGTCCGGTTCGCCGACCGGTCCCTCTGAAGGCGGGTCTGGCTCGCCGATCATGGCTGCGTCCGTATCGATCAACACCCGCTCGCTCGATGCCAACCGGTGCTCGACCAGAAACGACCTTCGGCCCACCTTCCAGAGCGCCATGCCACGACGGAGTTGGGTGACGAGGGCTGCCTCCGTTGAAGTGAGGCCCAACAACTCGCCTGTCCGCTCCACTTCGCCTGGAGACTGGGCATAGATCACCCGGGTCTCAGAATCCGCCAACAAACCCTCTGCCAATGCCACCTGCTCGGAGTCACTGGCTCCCACTGCCCGCAGGTCCGACATCCGGTGGAGTACCGCCATGTTGGCGATGCCCAATGCCCGCGAGAGTTTCCACGATGCCTGCAGCCACCGCGCGACCCCGAGGTTGCTGAGGATCGCCCAGGCTTCGTCCACCACCACGATGACCCGGTGACGGTGCTCGGCCTGGACCGCGTTCTGGAGCCATGCCGTCGCGCACGCCATCAGGACTCCAAGGGCCGGTGAGTTGTAGACCGCAGACAGATCCAGAACCACCAAGGGGGCGTCGAGGCGAAGGCCGGGTGTGGTGGGTCCGTCGAACATGCCCCGGAGGTCACCATAAACAAGGCGCCGGAGCTCAAGAGCCACATCTCGTCCGTCCTCCATCAACGTGGGCTGATCGGTCCGGAGCTGGCGGGCGGCGTTCGCACTCGGATCGAGGAGCGACTCGACGACATCGGGGAGGGTGGGTGCCGGCATCTGAGCCGTCCGCGAACGTTCGGTGGCCTCGGTGAGGGCGGCGTCGATCGCGGCCCGCTCCCTCGGCACCAGGTGGCGACCCAGACACGCAACCGCCAATGAGGCGGTGAGCTCGACCCGGCGGCGCCACGCCTCGTCACCACCGGCCCCACCACCGGCCCCACCGCCGGCGCCGTCGGGTTGACGGTCATTCCCGGGGCCCGCGCCATTGTTGAGTTCCCCGGTATCGAGAGGATTGAGTCGGACCGAGCCGCCGGGACGCAGCGCCACCGGAGCGACCCCCCAGGCCCGAGCCAACGGGCCGTACTCCCCCTTCGGGTCGACCACCCAGGCGCGCCGACCGAACACCGCCTGCCTCCACAGGTACGACTTCACGAATGAGCTCTTCCCCCGGCCGATCTGGCCGAACACCACCATGTTGGGATTGGTGATCACCCCCTGGCGGTAGAGCACGAACGGGTCATAGACGAATGAGCCGCCCAACACATCCTGACCGATCAGCACCCCTTGATGCCCGAGCCCGGCCTCGGTGGCCAGCGGATAGGCGACACTGAGATGCCGTGTCGTGGCGATATGGGCCGGCACCCGTGGCATCGGCGTCCTCATGTGAGTCCCCGGCACAGCGGCAGGGTGCAGGCGAAGGCCACATCCTGTTCTCCATAGAGTTGCCGGAGCTCCATCCGGGCCTGCCCGGCCGCTTGTTCGATGGACCCGCAGTCGTCGCGCAAGGCATCGCGGCTGTCGGCGGTGACGGTGATATACCCCGAGAATCGGTATTGGGCGTGGCCGTCGGCCAACTCGACGTCCCTCTGTTCGACCCCTTCCTTCTCGCGGGTTTGGCGTGCGGTCACCAAGAAGCCACCCCGCCGCCGCAGCTCGCCGTCGGCGATGTCGGCAGTCCGCGCCTGGGCAACCTGGCGAGCGGCCCGACTCGGGCTCACCGGCTCCATCACCAGGGAGATGGATCGACGGAGCGGTGAGAAGAGCAAAGGGCCCAAGAAATCAGGTGTCACGTCGATCCGGGGCCACTCGGCGATCCAATAGGTCGCGTGCCAGGTGGCGTCGATGTGGACCGAATCCCATTGCGGTTCGATCACCATCGGCCACGGCCACCCGTACGACGGTTCGTGTCCTCTCCCACCCGAGCCTCTGACCATCCCCGGTACCGGAGGAGTCCCCGAGCCGGCCGCCGAGCTCAAAGGGGCCGACGACTCCCGTACCACCGAGGCCAAACCTCCCGGCCCCAGAATCCCGTCGACAGTGGCATCCGCTTCCTCCATCAGTCGCTGCAGAGCCGTCACCTCTCGAAGCAGAACTGCAACCGCCCCCTTGTCCCCACCTCCCGACGCCCGAATCGCCCGTGACGAGTGGGCGGTGTGAATCGATACCGCCAGCAGCACCCGGTGGCGGCGGGTCACCGGGGCCGACTGATCGACCAATGACTGATAGGAACGCCCCGGAGCGGTGTCGACGCCGAGCGCCGCATTCGTGTCTTGGTGATGCCGCACACCACTTCCGTCGTCGGGGAGAGACGATTCGACCCACTGCACCCGGTGAACGGTGGATCCCTCTCGAGCCATGGAGGCCAACACCCGTGCCCAGGCGGTAATCCGCGAATCCTGGTCATTCGGACCGAGCAGCGCAAAACTGTGGCCACGCACCGCCAGTACCGCAGTAGCGGTCCGGGCCCGGGCATCCATCACCACACCGGCAACCGGGGCGTCCCGGTTGTCGCTGACCGGTAGGGGAATGATGCGGAGCCCGTCGAACACCCCAGGTACAGCGAAGGCTCGGTGCCCGGCAGGTCGAGCGGGACGAACTGACGACCGGTCACTCCCGGGTTCGACAGGGCCCACCCCGGCCAGGTGGCCCAGCCCGGGAGCGCTGGCGTGATGTCGGTGGCCACCCCGCAGCTCGGCGACCAACCACCGCAGCACCAACGGAAGCCACTGCTCACCGGTCCGGCCCCTCACCGGCCAACAGGCCATAGCCACACCGGTCCCGGTACAGAACAGTGCCCCGAGGACGCCGACCACCGAGGGATGAGAACGCAGGAGGAGGACACCGAACACCAACCCGGTGGCCACCGACCCGATCTGTCCGCCTCGCCAACCGGCAATCAGGCCCCGCTGTTCCAAGGGACCGAAGTGGTAACGCACGCGCTCGGTGCGCATCGGGGGTTCCGACACGCTCACGTCTTCGGCGTCAGTGGTTGGGCTGCTTGTGATCCGGATGGCAATCCGGCGGAGCCGGAGGTGTCCTCCTCGCCGGAGGGCGCCTCCCCGCGCATGACGGCGTTGAACTCGTGACCGGCCTTGGGTTGGGGAGTGCGCAGGTGCACACTGGCCCCCGGTGGGGTGGCCGTCCCCACCCGATTCTTCTCCACCGACGAGCGCCCGAGGTCAGGGAGGGGGGACCCAGACCCGGCTGTCCCGCCTCCCTCGCCCGCACCGCCTTCCGATGACTCCCCACCTACGGCTGACGCCATTGCCATGCCGACCTCACCGGCGCCCCCGGCGGCACCGCCGGCCGAAAACCGCATGGCCGTCTGGGCCAGGCTTTTGGGCGGCCCCGTGGCCGCCTGCAATGTCCGGCGCCCCGCACCTTCGAGGTGGCTCACCGCTCCCGCCTCGAGAAAGGGGAGGAGCCGAAAGAGCGCCCAGGGAGCAAAGGCCGCCAACATGAGGAGGGCGGCGCCTCCCAGCACATCGGAAAAGCTGCCATGGTCGCCGGCCCCGGCTCCGGTCGAACCAGCCGGGGTCGAACCCGATCCCCCGGCCAGGGCACCGACGGCCAGGCTCAGGACCGAGACAATCACGAATTTGCCCAGGATCAGGGCCGCCAAGGTATCGACCAGCCGACGGCACCAATGGGCGATGGCCGGCCACGCCAAGCTGGCCAGAGCGAGCGGGAGAAAGAGTACGGCCACGTAGACCGCCGCGGAGCGAATCAGCAGCTCCACCCACAACAGGAATGCCCCGAATACCACGGCCAGGCCACCCAAGAGCACCACGAACGTCGGGGTCACCGGACCTCCGGTGGTGGGACCCGATAACGCAGTGACGGTGGAGCCGAAGAAGTGCGCGCTATCGAGTCCGGCACCATGGGCGACTGTCGCACTCATCGCGTCGGTCAGAGCCAGCCCAAGCTGGACCAGCTTGACCGCCACGGCGGTGAGCAACAGTGCCAGAGGCACGTTGAGGGCCACAGAACGGATGAGCATCGAGGCACTTTGGCGGTGGATGGCCTGCATCACCCCGAGCAACAGCATGGGCACGATCACCACCCCGGCCAATCCGGCCATGGTCTGGTAGTGGCTGGTAAACCAAGAAGCCCCGAGATCGACCGTCGTGGTCGCATCCATGAATGTGCCGATCTGTCCGAGCAGCCACACTCCTCCGGCGGCAACCCATCCGGAAATGGCGTCGAGGATGCTGGAAACGCCGAAACCGGCAACCTGGTTCGCGGCAGCCCCCGCAATTCCACCGGCCGCCTGACAGATCGGTCCGAGACCGGCCGCGCCCAGCGCTCCGGCCGCAGCCGGGCAGGCCACGCCCGGGATCGACGGGATGCCTAGTGCGGCCAACATGTCAATGGACCCCCTGCCCCGCCTTGAAGAAGAAATTGACGATGGCCGGGCCCGCTCCGACCAACAAGGCCGCCAACCCCGAGATCAACACTGCCCGCCGACCGACGAATGTCTGTTGGTAGTTCTGGCCGTGGGAGCCGAGCGACCATGCCGCCGCGCCGATCAGCAGCCCGACCAAGGACAGCGCCAGGGCCCAGCCGCCCAGCCCGTTCATCAGATTCTGGAGGACATCCCCGCCGGGAAGAGAGTTGGTGTCGGGGTGGAGCTCGACATCGGCGAGGCGGCCCAGCACTGTATGGGCCACAAGGACGTGAGCCCGAAGGGCAGGTGGCCACCCCCTGGGCCACCCGGCCAGCCGGCCGACCACAGTTGAGGTGTGTCCGATGGCTGCTGGGCGGGGGTCAGGGAGCATGAGGCCAAAGGTAAACCATCTTTCAATATTTTTCAAGCCTTTTCATGGAGTTTCTTGTCTATTGGTCCCGCCATCCGGGTGATGCCACAACTGCGGACGCAGGCCTGCCATGCTGGAGCCGTGAAGCCGTACGTCATCTCGTACCTCGTAATCGTCGCCGTCGCCGTCATTGCTGTGGTGGTCGCCGCACGACTGGGACGCCGGGCCGGTCGCCGGAGCCTGCAGCAGCGCCTCACGGCACTGGCCAATCGGCTCGGGGCGGAACCGCCCGACCAGGGCGGCATGGAACCGGTCCTCAGCCATCTCGAGAAGTTGACCGGTGAGGCTGCTGAAGCGGTCTCTGAGGCCAGTTCCGACGCCATCCGTCTGCGCCGAGCGCTCGATACCCTGCCTCAGGGTGTGATCGTGTGCGACGAGAACGGTGAGGTCGGGTTTCGCAATGCCCGGGCCGGCGCCCTCATGAACAGCCGTCACGGCGCCGCCCTCGCCGCTCAGGCGGTCACCGAGTTGCTCGAGAATGCCTGGCACAAAGGATCGGACGAGCGCACGCTCGACCTGTATGGTCCCCCTCGTCAGACCTTGACCATCGGCACCCGCCTCATCGATGACGGCCACCGACCACTCGGCGTGATCGCCATCATCGAAGACGTCTCCGAGCGACGTCGTCTCGAAGAGATTCGCCGCGACTTCGTCGCCAATGTGAGCCACGAGTTGAAGACACCGATCGGGGCACTCGGACTGCTGGCCGAAACCCTGACACTCGAGCCCGATCCGGTTATTGCCCAACGGCTGGCATCCCGGATCCACACCGAGGCATTCCGAGTGAGTCGGATCATCGATGACCTCCTCGACCTCAGCCGCATCGAGTCGGAAGAGACGCCTCCCCGCGAGCCCATCTATATCAACCTGGTGATGGCCGAGGCAGTCGAGCGGGTCAGGGCCGCGGCCGAACAGCGCCGGATCACCATCGAGATGGATGAGCCCGACCCGCCCATCCACGTCATCGGGGATCGGCGACAGCTGGTATCGGCCATGCACAGCCTGTTGGAGAACGCGGTGACGTTCTCCTCAGAGGAAGGAGTCGTGCGAGTGGCCGGGAGCCAAGTGAACGGGGATGTCAAGTTGTCGGTATCCGACAAGGGCGTGGGCATTCCCGCCCGGGATCTCGAGCGGATCTTCGAGCGGTTCTACCGGGTCGACCTGGGGCGCAGCCGCGAAACCGGCGGCACCGGCCTCGGATTGTCCATTGTCCGGCACGTCGCCACCAATCATCATGGCCGGGTCGAGGTCGACTCCCGGGAAGGCGAAGGATCCACCTTCACCCTCGTCCTTCCGCGACCTCCCGAGTACTCGGCCTGAACCGGGCAATCATGGCCTCCGATACGTCCCAAACCAAGGTGTTGCTGGCCGAGGACGAGGAGTCGTTCATCGATGCCCTGGTGATTGGGCTGACCCGAGAGGGATTCGACGTCACCGTGGCCCGTGACGGCGTCGAGGCGCTTCGTCTCTTCGATCTGGTTTCACCTGATCTGATCCTGCTCGACCTGATGCTGCCCAAGTTGTCGGGCATCGACGTGTGCCGTTCCATTCGAGCCCGGTCATCGGTGCCGATCATCATGGTCACCGCCAAGGGCACCGAGATCGACACAGTGGTCGGACTCGAAGTCGGTGCCGACGACTATGTGGCCAAGCCGTATCGACTCCGCGAACTGGTCGCCCGCATGCGGGCAGTGCTGCGACGCACCCCAACGGGCGATCACGCCCCAGGCTCCGACGCCGGCCATCCCGACAGTCGACCCATTCTCGATGCCGGTGGCATTCGGATCGATCCCGACCGGCACCAGGTCTCCGTCCGGGAGGTGGAAGTCCACCTTCGGCGCAAGGAGTTCGAACTGCTGTCGTTGTTGATCGAGAACTCCGGCCGGGTACTGACTCGCGACGTGCTCATCGATCGGATCTGGGGATCCGACTACTACGGGGACACCAAGACGCTCGACGTACACATCAAGCGTCTCCGCAATCACGTCGAGGTGGACCCCTCCTCGCCCATTCTGATCACCACCATCCGCGGTGTCGGCTACCGGTTCAACGCCCCCCCGGACTGAGCCCTCACCAACGGTGGTCTCGAGCCCGCCACGGCTCCGAGGTGGTGCCCCCTACAAGCCGGACGGGAAGGTGTAGGGCTGTGGCGGCGGAAGAGCGGATCCGACGTCCAACTGGATGACATTGTGGGCGTCCAGCGGAATACCCCGTGGATCCCCGGTGAAAGGGTTCCCGTTGACGGTGGCGGTGACGGGTCCCTGTGCCGGACCGACCTGGGTAGCGGAGAGGGGTTGACCCCAGATATCGAAGAAGTCGCCGAGCGTATAGACCCTCTGTATCGGTGACTCGATATGGACCACGCCAGACGAGTCGTGGGTGTGCAGCCAACTGAAGCACGATCCACTGGCGACAGACGCGCCGCTCGAAGTCTGTTCGAACTGCAAAGGGGGACCGATACCGATCCCCGGCGGCAGCAGCTTTGGCGCGCCGTTGACGTAGATGGCCAGATGGGCGTGGATGTGAAACGCCAGTTGTTCATCGGTATTGCAGCTGATCCCGTCCACCGGCGATGTCTGGTCGGCATTGCCGGCTGGGGCCAGCACCGATCCATCCGGAGTGGATGACGCCGGACTTGACGAGGTGGATGACGCCGGACCCGACGAAGTACCTGACGGGGAATTCGGCCGGGTGGTGACCGACGGGGTGGAGGGGTTCGAGGAACACGCTGCCAGCAGTGGGGAAGCCAACACCAAGGCAACTGCTGTCACCACGGCCCGCCCCGCTGTCTTCATGGGCGACCGCGCAGAGGGGGCATGCGGAGTCACTGCGCCATGGGACCCGGTCCCGGAATCACGCCTTCCCCCCGAAGATAGGGATGCAGCACTTCGGGGAGGACGATGGAGCCGTCGGCCTGACGCCCGTTCTCCACCACCGCTGCCCATATCCTCGCCCAGGCCAGGGCCGAGCCGTTCAGGGTATGGACGAATGCCGGTGACCCCCCGCCGGCCGGCCGGTAACGGATGTTGCCCCGCCGGGCCTGGTAGTCACTGAGCCAGCTGATCGAGGAGACCTCGAGCCACTGATCGACCCCGGGGGCGTACACCTCGAGGTCGATGGTGCGAGCCGCGGAGATCCCGATGTCACCGGCGCACAAGCTGAGGACCCGGTACTGGAGCCCGAGCTCCACCAACAGAGCCTCGGCCCGGTCCACGATGTCGGCGTGGACCGCGGGGGCCTGTTCGGGGGTGGCGTAGGCGAACAGCTCCACCTTGTCGAACTCGTGAACCCGGAGCAGCCCGCGGGTGTCCCGCCCGGCGGAGCCGGACTCCCGGCGGAAGCACGGGGTGGCCGCCATCAACCGCATGGGCAGCTCGTCCTCGTCGAGGATGTCGCCCCGCGCCATCGAGGTGAGCGGGGCCTCGGCGGTGGGGATGGCCCACAGGTCGTCCCGCTCGAGGTGGTAGGCGTCATCGGCGAACTTGGGGAGTTGACCGGTCGACTCCATCGTCTCGGTCCTCACCAGGGTCGGCGGACGGATTTCTTCGAAGGCGTCGGCGTGTCGGTCCAGGGCATACGTGGTGAGCGCCCGCAGCAGGCGAGCACCGAACCCCCGGTAGAGCGGGAACATGGAGCCGGACAGCTTGGCGCCGCGCTCCATGTCCAAGATGCCGAGCATGGAGCCGATCTCCCAGTGGGGCATCCGTTGCGCGTCGCTATAGGTGGGCGGCACCTCGGGCCAGGTGCGGACAACCAGGTTGTCCTCGGGACCGGCTCCATCGGGAGTGTCGGCGGCAGGGAGGTTGGGGAGATAGAGCAGGGCCTCCCGCACCTCGTACTGGGCGCGGGTGGCAGCATCGTCGAGAGCAGCCTCTTGGTCACCCAAGGCCCGGCTCCGGCTGGACAACTCGTCGGCACCGGTGGCATCCCCCGAACGGCGGGCCTCACCCACCTGCTTCGACAGAGTCTTCACCTGGGCCCGGAGATCGTCGCGTCGACCGACGGCAGCCCGGGCCGCAGTGTCGAGATGGAGGAGGCGGTCGATCTCGGTCGGATCCACACCCCGACGCCCGAGCGCCACTTTTACCCCATCAACGTCTTCCCTGACCTGCCGGATATCGATCATGACGACATCACGGTAGCGTGACGGCCCGTGGAGCACCTCGCCGACGCACCCGCGCCCGTCGTCGCCTGTGACGAGTTGGTGATTCGCTACGGGGACCTGGTGGCCGTCGACGGGCTGTCCTTCCGGGCCCTGTCGGGAGAAGTGGTGGCCCTGCTCGGGCCCAACGGGGCGGGCAAAACCAGCACTGTCGAGACCCTCGAGGGATACCGCAAGGCTTCCGCCGGATCGGTGACCGTCCTCGGCCTCGACCCTCGGCGCGACCATGCCTCCCTGGTCCCCCGCATCGGGGTGATGCTGCAGCGGGGCGGCGTCTACCCGATGCTGGGCCCATCCCAGGTGCTCCATCTGTTCGCCAACTACTACGACGACGCCGAGGATCCCGACGCACTGGTCGACCTGGTCGGATTGGGGGGCGTGCAGCGCACTCCGTGGCGCAGGCTGTCCGGAGGCGAGCAGCAACGGTTGTCCCTGGCTTTGGCCCTGATCGGAAAACCCGAAGTGGTGTTCCTCGACGAGCCCACCGCCGGCGTGGATCCCGAAGGGCGGGTCGTGGTGCGGGAGATCATCGCCGGTTGTCGCCAGCGGGGGATCTGCGTCATCCTCACCACCCACGAGTTGGCCGAAGCCGAACGCCTGGCCGATCGGGTGGTGATCATCGACCACGGGCGCAAGCTGGCCGAGGACAGCCCGGCCGCCCTGGCCGCAGGCACCGCCGATGGCTCCATCCGATTCACCACCGACCCGGGGATCGATACCGGTGCCCTGGTCCTGGCCATGGGGGATGGGGTCGGGGTGGATGAGGAGAGCCCTGGCGCCTACCGCCTGCGCCCCCCACCGGAAGCTGCCATCCCGACCGTGGTGGCCAACCTGGCCGGGTGGTTGGCCGAGCGCGGGTTGGCATTGGGCGATCTCCGGACCGGCCAGTCGCTGGAGGAGGCCTACCTGGCCATCACCGGCTCTGCCGGCACCTCTGATGCTCCGTCGGGGCCCGGGCCCGACGGACGACGGGGCCAACGGGCCGGACGACGGAGTCCGCGCTGATGCGACCGCTCCTCGCCCAACTCCGGGTCGAAGTCACCATGATCTTCACCAACGGGGAGACCCTCTTTCTGACCCTGGGGATACCCGTGTTGTTTCTGCTCTTCTTCTCGGGGGTGCACGTGCTCCCCACCGGGACCCGCCATCCTGTCGATTTCCTGGTCCCCGGCATCCTCGCCCTGGCGGTGATGTCCACAGCCATGACGGCTCTCGGGATCGGCACCGGGTTTGAACGGGGTTACGGCGTCCTGAAGCGGTTGGGCACCACGCCCCTCGGGCGGCCGCGGCTGCTGGGCGCCAAGATCCTGACGGTGATCGGGGTGGAGCTGGTCCAGGCGGTGGTGCTGGTGTTGGTCGGTTTGACCCTCGGATGGAGCCCGGGAAGATCAGGTTCGGGTGGTGTGCTGGTCGGGGTGGCCGTCGGGGTCATGGTGCTCGGGACCATCGCCTTCGGGGGCATCGGCCTGTTGCTGGCCGGGGCGCTCAAGCCCCTGGTCAACCTGGCAGTGGTCAATACCTTGTTCGTGATCCTGCTTCTGTTGGGGGGCATGCTCATCCCGTTGGCCAAGCTGCCCGGATGGCTGGCCGATCTGTCCAAGGTGCTCCCGGCCTCGGCGTTGGCCGACGGCCTTCATGCCTCGCTCGGAAGTGGGACGGCCGTGTCCGGGCGGGACTGGTTTGTGCTGGGGATCTGGGCGATCGCCGCGCCGGTGGTGGCCGGGCTCACCTTCCGCTGGGAGTAGCGGAGCGTGGCGGTGCCGGCGGTCGGTGGTCTCGGCCCGGCTACCCGGCTACCCGGCCGCCCCGGCCAGGCGGTGCAGCCAGTTGGTGAGCTCGCTCGACGTGAGCGCACCCAGATGATGTCCGATGACCTTGCCCGACTCATCGATGAAGAAGGTGTTGGGCTGACCGTTCAACCCGTAGAGGACCGAGGTGACCTTGAGGGTGCGGTCGGCTCCCACCGGGTAGGGGATACCCGACTGTTCCACGAACGGCACCGCCGATGAGGATACGTCGGCCACGTCAACGCCGATGAACTGTACCGGTGAGCCCTTGGCCATCTCCGCCTTGGCCGCCTCGGCCAACAGGGGTGTTTCGGTGCGGCACGGGACGCACCACGAAGCAAAGAAGTTCAGCACCACCGGACGGTGCCGGTTCTTTCCCAGCGCGTAGGCGTCAACCGGCGGCAGGGGCCTGTCAGCGGTGCTCAATAGGTTGGGCAACGAGAAGTTCGGGGCCACACTTCCCACCCCCACCACTGCCGGCTGGCCGTTGCTGGTGGTGGCCGACGGCTTGAGCACCAGGAACAGGAACGCCGCCAACACGACGGCGATGCCCGACCCGATGAGGAGCGACCGGAGCCGTCGCGGGGCCCGGGTCAATGCTTGGTGAAGATGTCGACCGCCATGAAGACGAAGAGCAGGGTCAGGTAGGTGATCGAGTAGCTGAACAACCGCATGGCCGCCTTGGGGGTGGCCTGCATCCAGAGCCGGATCGACATGGCGACGAACACCGCTCCGAGCAGAGACGCGGCGACCACGTAGATCACACCGAGGTGGGCCACCCCGGCCAGAAGCAGCGAGACCCCCACCAGCACCACTGTGTAGACCAGGATCTCCAGGGCGGTGCGCCGAAAGGTGGCCACCACCGGCAGCATCGGCACATTGGCGGCGGCGTAATCGTCCTTGTACTTCACGGCCAATGCCCAAAAGTGGGGTGGGGTCCAGACGAAGATGACCGCGAACATCACCACCGGGGTCCAGGCCAGGCTGTTGGTCACTGCCGCCCAACCCACCAACACCGGCACCGCCCCGGCCGCCCCCCCGATCACGATGTTCTGGCTGGATGTCCGTTTCAGCCACAGCGTGTAGACGAACACGTAGAAGAGGGTGGCCGACAGGGCCAGCACCGCGGACAACAGGTTGACCACGAGCCACAACTCGAGGAAGGCCGCCACCTCCAGCGCGATGGCGAAGATCAACGCGTTGGAAGGGGTCATGGCCCCGGTCACCAGTGGGCGCTTCTGGGTGCGGTGCATCACCTTGTCGATGTCCCGGTCCACGAACATGTTGATGGCGTTGGCCCCACCGGCGGCCAGGGTGCCACCCATCAAGGTGGCCACCATCAACCAGATCGACGGCAGCCCGCGCTTGGCCACGATCATGGTCGGGAGCGTGGTGACCAGCAGGAGCTCGATGATGCGCGGCTTGGTGAGCGCGACATACGCACCGATCCGGGATCCAGCAGTTCTTGGGCTCGAAAGGGCGACAGCCGGCGCGGACATTGTCGCCACACTACGGCTTCGCCGGTAATCCGGCCAGAGCGGGACTGTCCTTGTGCCGACAGGCGAAGGGAGCAGGTGGCCCGGTACCATTGGCGGACGGTGTCCTCCCTGCGTATCGGCCCACGCCCCTTTCTTCGGCTCTGTCAGCTGACCCTGGCTGTGATTGTCCTCAATATCGTCACCGGAGCCGCGGTGCGGCTGTCCGACTCGGGTCTCGGGTGCCCCGACTGGCCCAACTGCTCCCAACACCATCTGACCCCGGTCCTGGCCCTCCACCCGGTGATCGAGTTCGCCAATCGGGTGGTGGTCGTCGCCTTGGTGATCGCTTGCACTGTCACTGTCATCGGTGCCGTGCGTCGCTCACCGGTCAGGCGGGACCTCCGGTGGCTGTCGGTCGGCCTCATCCTCGGGGTCATCGGTGAAGCGGTGCTGGGCGGCATCGTGGTCTACTCCAAACTCAATCCGTACGTGGTGGCCACCCACTTCATGGTGGGGATGGCGCTCCTGGCCGTGGTGGTGGTCCTCACCCTCCGTGCCGGTTCGAAAGGGGGTCGTGGCGTGGTGGCGGTGTCGGCCGGCGGGCTGTGGATGAGCCGTCTGTTGGTGGCGGTGGTCGTGGTGGTACTCGCGGCCGGGGCGACTACCACCGGAACCGGGCCCCATGCCGGCGGGAAAGGGGCGAAGCGGATACCGCTCGGGCTGGAGGACATGACCCGGATTCATGCGGAGATCGTGATCACCGCCGTCGTGGTGTTGCTGGTACTGCTCTGGATGCTCTGGCGGAGCGATGCGCCCGCATCGGTGCAGAGCGCCGGTCGGGTGGTGCTGGTGGTGATGATCGCCCAGGGGATCATCGGATACACCCAGTTCTTCACCCACCTTCCCCCCGTCCTGGTCGGGACCCACGTGCTGGGTGCGTCGGTGGTGTGGGCGACGGTGATCTGGCTCCACCACCGGATGTCGGTCCATGCCCCCGAGGTGACCGCCGATCGCCCCGACACCGCGGTGCACGGTACCGGGCCGGCCACACCCATCCACGCGGCGACGGCAGAGGTCGGCGCCAGTTGACCGACGTGCAGACCGTTCCGGCAGGAGACGTCCGTACCGACACCGACGAGTCGGTGTCGCCTGACCGACCGTGGTTGGTGATCGTCTGGAACGATCCGATCAACCTGATGTCGTTCGTGACGTTCGTCTTCCAAAAGCTGTTCGGCTACTCGAAGGAGAAGGCGACCAAGCTGATGATGGATGTCCACGTGAAGGGTCGGGCCGTGGTGTCGTCGGGCACCCGTGATCGGGCCGAGCTCGATGTCTATCGTCTCCATGAGCACGGGTTGTGGGCCACCATGGAACAGTCGGGATGAAGATGAGCGCCCCTCGGGCCGCGGTCGGCTGATGTCCTTTACTTCACCGATCCGCCGTCGGCGGGACGGGCGGTATGCGGTGCGGCTATCGCCCCAGGTGCGGGCGCTGCTCGGCTCACTGGCCGAACAGATGATCCCGATGATCGACTCGGACGACCCGGCGACCACCCGGCTCTTTCCGCCCGCATATATCGGGACCCACGCCTCCGAGGCCGAGCAGCAGTACCGCGAGCTGGTCGACGGAGCGCTGCACAGCTACCACCACCACGCGGTACAGGTCCTCACCGAAACGGTGACGGCGGACTCGCTGAGCGCCGATGAGATCACCGGGTGGCTGTCGGCGATCGGATCGATGCGACTGGTCATCGGGACCCGCCTCGATGTCATCGAGGGCATGGTGGATCCGGCCCCGGGCGACCCGTCGGAGCCCGAACACGCGGTCTTCAACCTGTTGGGAGTGCTTCAGGCGACGATTATCGACGTCCTGGGCGCGGAACTCCCTGACGACGGAGAACCGGCCAGTGCCCGGTGAAGGCTCTGCTACTCTCCAGTAGCCCAGATCGGGTTTGAGCCCCCATCGTCTAGCGGCCTAGGACGCCGCCCTTTCAAGGCGGTAACACGGGTTCGAATCCCGTTGGGGGTGCGTTTTCCCCAGCTCATTCGCTGGTTGGGGACCTGTGGTGCAGCCTGGAGTGCACGCCGGCCTGTCAAGCCGGAGGTCGCGGGTTCAAATCCCGTCAGGTCCGCCACCTCGGTTCGCCGAGGCGGGGTCGGGTAGCTCAGTTGGTAGAGCGCGCGCCTGAAAAGCGTGAGGTCACCGGATCGACGCCGGTCCCGACCAC
>OBLU010000761.1_pt1 | contig 30204 bp, 15 predicted proteins | sample 1518681 | NCBI WGS metagenome assembly OBLU01 (sample SAMEA3539304, study PRJEB22396) | soil metagenome | biome: tundra; feature: field; material: soil | place: USA | collected 2010-05 | depth 0.15 m
ATTGTGGCGGAAAACTGCCTTGCTGGAAGCCCAAGCAGTCAATGGGACATCTATGGCTCGGGAGATCCCACCATCCAAGGATTCGCGACTGACATAAGTTTTAATGTTGGGCAGACGGTGTCGTTCAAAATCAGCACGGACGCGAGCAGCTATACGATCGACATTTATCGAATTGGTTATTACGCCGGCAACGGGGCCCGTGAAGTCGCGAGCATTTTGCCGTCTGCACAGCTCCCACAAAGTCAGCCGGCATGCCTTACTGACGCTTCGACGTCGCTCCTCGATTGCGGAAACTGGGCGGTTTCGGCCTCGTGGGCCATTCCGTCCACCGCCACCTCAGGTGTATATTTCGCTCACATCGCACGTACGGATACGGGCGGTGATAGCCATATCGTGTTTGTCGTCCGCAACGACGCGAGCCAGTCCGAGATTCTCTTCCAGACATCTGACGAGACCTGGCAGGCCTACAACAACTACGGCGGCAACAGTCTTTATGGCGGACCCGACACATTCAATCTGCCAATTCGCGCGTACAAGGCCAGTTATAATCGGCCATTTACGACGAGGAGCTTCAATAACGAGGCGGTGACCTGGGTCTTTGGTACGGAATACCCGATGATCCGGTGGCTGGAGGCAAACGGATATGACGTCACTTACTTCACCGGTATTGATGCCGCCCGGAACGGAACGCTGATCACAAATCACCAGATCTATCTCTCTTTGGGACACGACGAGTACTGGTCCGGACCACATCGAGCTAGCGTTCAGGCTGCCTTGGCGGCAGGCGTGAACATGGCCTTTTTAAGCGGAAACGAAGTATTTTGGAAAACCCGTTGGGAAAATAGCATTGATGGCTCGAACACAGCCTACCGCACGTTAGTTTGCTACAAAGAAACTCTCGTTGGGTCGAACAGCGGCGGGATAATGGACCCCGGCGATCCGCCCACTTGGACCGGTACCTGGAGAGATCCCCGTTTCAGCCCGCCAGCCGATGGCGGGCTACCCGAAAACAGCTTGACGGGCAATCTCTTTATGGTAAATGGCCCCGCTACCGACGACGCTGGTAACCTCTCGATGCTAGTGCCGGCCGCCGACGGACAAATGCGCTACTGGCGCAACACCGCAGTTGCATCTCAGGCGCCAGGCGCGACCTATACGCTACCGCCGGGCACACTCGGATACGAGTGGAATGAGGACGTAGATAACGGCTTCCGTCCCGCGGGAACATTCCAGCTCTCTACTGCAACATTTACTTTAACGACTGACCTACTTCTTGACTATGGTGCGGTCTATGGGGCCGGAATCGCAACACACCACATGACGATGTATCGGGCGCCAAGCGGAGCTCTGGTATTCGGAGCCGGCTCGATTCAATGGTCTTGGGGGTTAGACAGTACCCACGATAACCCATTCTTTTCACCCAATTCCGCTGCCGACCCGAACATGCAGCAAGCCACAGTAAATTTGTTTGCCGACATGGGTGTTCAACCCGCCACTTTACAGCCAGGTCTCGTCCCCGCGAGCAAATCGACCGATACGACGCCCCCGGCCTCAACCATAAGCGCACCGGCTTCCGGGTCAACAGTCAACACCGGAACCCCAGTTACGATTTCAGGCACAGCGACGGACTCCGGCGGCGGTGTTGTCGCAGGCGTTGAAGTATCGGTGAATGGCGGTCAAACCTGGCATCCAGCCCCGGGACGAGGGAGCTGGACCTATTCGTGGATCCCTACGGCCGTTGGAACTGTTACGATCGAGAGCCGCGCTGTCGACGATAGCGGCAATCTTGAAAGCCCCGCATCCGGCTATTCTCTGATTGTTGCCCCTCAGAACTGCCCGTGCGACGCTTGGAGCCCCTCAAACCCGTCGGCTGTGCCGGGCACCGTGGACAGCGGCGATTCCAATTCAATTGAAGTTGGCGCAAAGTTCACTTCCGATACCAGCGGGTACATAACAGGAATTCGGTTTTATAAGAGCACAGCCAACACGGGAACGCACGTCGGGAATCTTTGGTCCAACGCCGGCGCGTTACTTGCCTCGGCGACTTTCACCAATGAAACCAGTTCCGGCTGGCAACAGGTCACATTTAGCACTCCCGTATCGATCGCAGCGGGCACTATCTACGTCGCCTCCTACCTCGCGCCGGCCGGGCACTATTCCGCGGATGCCGGATACTTTGCTTCCTCAGGCTTAGATGATCCGCCCATTCATTTACAAGCTAACACCGTCACGCCCAACGGTGTTTACAGTTACTCAACATCCAACGTCTTCCCAACGTCTACCTTTAACGCCACCAATTATTGGGTGGATGTGGTTTTCACTCCCAGCACCGTCCAAATATTGCCCGCGTCCCTTTCGTTTGCGAGCCAACTTGTTGGAACCAGCAGCTCAAGTCAGGCATTGACGGTTTCAAACACCGGAACGGCCGCCTTGTTGCTAAGTTCGATCTCGCTCACTGGGGCCAACGGTAGCGATTTCGCGCAGACAAATAACTGCGGCACGAGTCTCTCAGCTGGGACCAACTGCACCATATCCGTTACATTTACGCCCAGCGGGACTGGCGTTAGAGGCGCTACCATTTCAATCTCGAACAGCGGCCCGGTCAGTCCGCAATTAGTCACCGTGACCGGTACCGGAATCTTACCTCAGCCCCCGCCGGGAACGTGTCCTTGCAGTATTTGGAGCCAGAGTGTCACGCCCACTAATATCGATAGCGGCGATGGCTCTGCCGTAGAAGTGGGCACTAAGTTCACCTCTAGTCAGAACGGCTTTATCACCGGCGTTAGGTTCTATAAGAGCACAGCCGATACGGGCACTCACATCGGCAATCTGTGGACTACCGCAGGCGTTCAGCTTGCTACGGTCGCGTTCACGAACGAAGGTGTCTCTGGGTGGCAGCAAGCAACTTTTGCCAGCCCAGTGACGGTTGTTGCTAATACCACTTATATTGTTTCGTACTACGCCCCGGTGGGACACTATTCCGCGGATGGCGGGTATTTCGCAGTGGCCGTGAACTCCCCACCGCTCGAGGGTATCCCTGATACCCTTAGCTCCAATGGAGTTTTTGGGTACGGCGCCACCAGTTCGTTCCCGCAATTGAGCTATAACTCAACCAACTATTGGGTTGACGTGGTCTTCATGCCAAGTCCGGTGAGCGTGTCCCCAACATCGCTGACCTTCAGTAGTCAGTTGCCCGGAACGAGCAGTCCTGCCCAGCCGGTGACTCTGTCCAACACTGGCAACACGACAGTCAATCTGACAAGCATAACGATCACGGGAACCAATAGCACGAACTTCACCGAGACCAATACGTGCGGTTCAAGCGTAGCGGCCGGAACCAGTTGCACCATCAATATCACATATTCGCCAACTGTCACTGGAACCAGTATTGCCACATTAACCGTGACCGACACTGCCCCAGGCTCCCCGCAAACTGTGAGTCTGAGCGGCACTTCAGCCGGGCCGATTGGAAGCCTCTCTCAAACATCGCTGGTGTTCGCTAGCCAGGTTGTTGCGAGCAGCAGCGCCGCTCAATCCATAGTCTTATCGAACACAGGTAATGCGGCATTGACCCTTACCAGCATCACGATCGCCGGCGTCAACAGCGGTGATTTTGCCCAGCTAAACAATTGCGGTACCAGTCTGGCTGCGGGAGCTTACTGCATCATCAGTGTCACATTCATACCGACTGCCCTGGCGACGCGTAGCGCCACCGTGTCGATCGTCGACAATACACCCGGGAGCCCGGAAACGATCGGCTTGACCGGTACCGGCGTGGCGACGGCGCCTCCGCCTGGATTGTGTCCGTGCAGCCTCTGGAGCGGGACGGCAATGCCTGCGACTCCAGACAGCGGTGACGGCAGTGCAACCGAAGTAGGCGTCAAATTCACGGCCACCCAAAATGGGTTTATCACTGGCATCAGATTTTACAAGAGCGCTGCCAACACCGGGACTCACATTGGGAACCTGTGGACCACGGCAGGCACCCAACTTGCTACCGTAACCTTCACGAATGAAGGCGCATCCGGGTGGCAGCAGATGAATTTCAGCAGTCCGGTGGCGATCGCGGCAAACACAACTTACGTCGCCTCATACTATGCCCCGGTTGGACACTATTCGGCCGATGGCCTAGCCTTCGCCTCAGCCGGCGTGAACACGCCTCCACTCCAGGCACTTGCCAACACTGTAAGCGCCAACGGGGTTTTCACCTATGCTGCGACGAGTTCGTTCCCACAATCGACCTTTGGCTCGACGAATTACTGGGTGGACGTGGTCTACATGCCAAGCGTGGTGTCCCCCTCGTTACTTTCGTTTAATAGTCAGCTCTTAGGAACCAGCAGCACTGCCCAAGTAGTGACCGTGTCCAACACTACATCAAGCACCCTGAATCTGATTAGCATCGCAATCACAGGGACCAACGGCGGAGATTTCACGCAAACAGCAGAGACCTGCGGCGCGACCCTGGGGGCGGGAACCAGCTGCACCATAAGCATTGCGTTCAGTCCAACCGGGGCGGGATCGCGTAGCGCCACTCTGACGATAACTGACAATGCTCTAGGAAGTCCGCAAACCGTTACATTAGCGGGTTCCGGCGTAGCATCGCTGCCTCCGCCTGGAGTCTGTCCCTGCACCATCTGGGGCGCGAATGGCACGCCAACCACGCCGGACGCTGGTGATTCGAAGTCGGTGGAAGTCGGCGTCAAGTTCACCTCCGACCTGAACGGTTACATCACAGGAATCAGATTCTATAAAAGTGCCGCGAATACGGGGACTCACATTGGGAACCTGTGGACCACGGCCGGGGTGCTGCTCGCTACCGCCACCTTTACCGGCGAGAGCGCATCCGGGTGGCAACAGGTCAATTTCAGCAGTCCAGTACCAATCACTGCAAACACCACCTATGTCGCTTCTTATTTCGCCCCGAGCGGCCACTATTCAGGCGATGGGGCATACTTCGCCACTGGTTTGGACAACCCTCCACTCCACGCTCTCTCGAATAGTGCAAGCCCGGACGGTGTTTTCACCTACGGCTCTGTGAGCTCATTCCCTCAAACCAGTTTTAACTCGACCAATTACTGGGTTGATGTAGTCATGGCGACAACGACTATCAGCCTGGCGCCCCCCTCACTCTCATTTAACCAAGCCAGCGGAACTACCAGCGCGCCCCAAGTTGTTACGGTAACCAACTCAGGCGCCGCTGCCCTGAGCTTCAACAGCATAACAATCATCGGCGCCAACAGTGCAGACTTTGCCCAAACCAATACTTGCGGCGGAACCGTGGCCTCAAACGGCACCTGCACCATCAGCGTAACCTTCACTCCGAGCCAGACCAGCACAGAAAACGCCGCGGTAAGCCTCGCCGACAACGGCGTCTTCAGCCCTCAAGGCATTAGCTTGACAGGGCTAGTTGTGGCGCCGACGATAACCCTTGTGCCTACGTCGCTCACTTTTTCTAACACGCTAGTGGGCACACCCAGCGCGGTTCAGGCGATTACTGTCTCCAACACTGGCACCGGCACTATGAACCTAACCAGCATAGCCATCACTGGGACCAACAGTGGGGACTTCTCAGAGACAACCACCTGCGGAGCCACTCTCGCAAACGGGTCCAACTGCTCGATCAGCGTAACGTTCAAGCCGACCGCCACCGGCGCCCGAAGCGCCTCAGTCACCATCACGGACACCGCTTCCGGCAGCCCGCAAACGGTTGGCTTGACTGGAACCGGCGCGGTTCCCATCGCCGGTTTGGCGCCAACGTCGCTCACTTTTGTCGGCCAGTCCATCGGAACCTCCAGTGCCGCTCAGGCGATTACGCTTTCAAACACCGGCACTGTCGCAATGAGCATAACCAGCATCGCCATCACGGGAACCAACAGTGGCGACTTCTCTCAAACCAACACTTGCGGCACCAGCGTGGCGGCAGGGGGCAATTGCTCGATCAGCGTCACGTTCACGCCGACAGCCACCGGCGCGCGAAGCGCCTCAGTCGCCATTACGGACAACGCTTCCGGCAGCCCGCAGACGGCAGGTTTAAGCGGCACAGGCACAGCGCCCATAGTCACGCTGGCGCCCACATCGGCCGCCTTCGGAACCGTTTCCCTCGGCACTACCACCGCAGGCACGGCGATCACTCTAAGCAACACGGGTACCGCCTCGTTGACCATTACCAGCATCACAATCACCGGCGCCAATGCCGGGGATTTCTCCGAGACAAATACCTGCACCGCAAGTATTGCCGTTGGCGGCAACTGTATAATCACGGCTAAGTTCGCCCCACTTGCAGGAGGGGCCAGGTCGGCCGCAATCAGCGTGGCCGATAACGCTACCGGCAGTCCTCAAACTGTTCCTTTAAGTGGAACGGGAGCGTTGACGATATCGGGAACCGTCGCCGGTAACGGAGGAAATGCGGCCACCGTAACGCTTACCAGCGGCAGCACCACCGTGGCCACCACCACCGCATCTAGCACGGGCACCTACACTTTCACGAACATTGCAAGCGGTAGCTACACGGTCACCCCGACCAAGTCCGGATATACCTTCCTGCCCGCCAGCCAGGCAGTGACAGTTACCACCGCCAATCTGGCCAGCGTCAATTTCGCGACTGCTATCGCAATCGACGCGACTGTCTCCAAGGACGCGACGGCGAGATCAACGACAATTGCGACGGCCGCTTTCTCGACCACAACCGCGAATGAATTATTGCTGGCATTTGTTTCCTCGGACTGGCTCAGTGGCACGAACACCACCGTCAAAAGCATCACGGGCGCTGGATTGACATGGGTGTTGGTGGTGCGAAGCAACACCCAAGACGGTACGGCTGAGATCTGGAGAGCCTTCGCAACTGCCGCTCTTACTAACGTGACCGTGCAGGCGACGTTGTCACAGAGTGTTTATTCATCGATGACTGTGATGAGCTTTAAGAACGTCAACACCACCGGGACAAGCGGCTCAGGCGCTATTGGGGCAACCGCAAGCAAGGGTGCGGCCTCCGGTGCGCCTACGGCCAGCCTAGTCACAACCAAGAATAATTCTTGGGTGGTCGGCGGTGGTGACGATTGGGATACCTCGACAGCCCGCACGCTGGGCACAGGCCAAACGATGGTACACCAAGACCTCGCCACGAGTGTACAAGACACCTATTGGGTCCAGCGGCAAACCGCTCCTACGCCGACGCTTGGAACAACCGTAACGATCAACGACACGGCGCCCACCAAGGACCGCTGGAACCTGGCCATCTGCGAAATTCTAACGCCCTAACCCGGCCGGCATTCGATCCATCCAGCTGTACGCTTCACCATTTCCCAAAGGAGTGTAAAGAACTCATTCACTTATGAACAACCACTTGTCTATCTCTGACGACGTTAAACTCGGCAGAGACGTTAAAATGTCCAAATTCATTAACCTTTATGGTTGTGAAATCGGAGACCACACCAAGATCGGCGCATTTGTTGAAATTCAGAAGAACGCGAAGATCGGGAAGAACTGCAAAATATCCAGTCACACGTTCGTCTGTGAAGGTGTAACCATCGAAGACAACGTCTTCATAGGTCACGGCGTCACCTTCATCAACGACAGCTACCCGAGAGCGACCAACCCCGACGGCGGTTTACAAACCGAAGCGGACTGGAAGGTGGAGGCTACCCTCATCAAAAAAGGAGCTTCCATCGGATCCGGAGCCACCATCCTCTCCAAGGTCACGGTGGGTGAGCATGCCATCGTTGGGGCTGGCAGCGTGGTGACTAAGAGCGTGCCTCCGAATGCGATCGTCGCAGGAAATCCGGCACGGGAATTGCGCGTGATCGCGCCTATACAAATAAGGAGATCAAAATGAACACAACCATGAATACGATTCCGTTCCTGGATCTGGTTACTCCTCATGAGGAGCTGAAGGAAGAACTGTGCGGAGTTTTTAGGGCCGCATTGAGAGGCGCGAGTTTCATAGGCGGCCCCATGGTCGAAGAGTTTGAACGGGAATTCGCCCAGTATTGTGACAGTCAGTACTGTGTGGGCGTCGCGAACGGCACGGACGCTCTAAGGTTCGCTCTAATTGCTTCCGGTATCAAGCAGGGCGATATAGTCATCACAGTCCCGAACACCTTTATCGCGACAGCCGAAGCCATCTCGCAGGCCGGGGCTCAGCCGGACTTTGTCGACGTGGAAGAGCGGACGTATAACATGGACCCCGAAAGGCTGCGGGATTACCTCGAAAACGACTGTTATTTCGACACAGCCACCCGGAAGACTTTCCATCGAAGGACCAGACGTCCAGTGACCGCGATTGTGCCTGTGCACCTGTACGGGCAGATGGCGGCCATGGACGACATCTTGGAGCTCGCCAAGGACTACAACTTGATGGTGGTAGAGGATGCCTGCCAGGCGCACGGTGCGGAATATTTTTCGGCCAAAGAGAATCGTTGGAAAAAAGCCGGCTCAATGGGGAAGGCGGCGGCTTTTAGTTTTTATCCCGGGAAGAATTTAGGCGCTTGTGGCGAGGCGGGCGCAGTTACAACAAGCGACCAGGACGTGGCGCGGAAAATCCGAATGCTTCGCGATCATGGGCAGGCTCAAAAGTATTATCACGACATGGAAGGGTACAACGGCCGGCTAGACGCGATTCAGGCTGGATTCTTGCGGGTCAAACTGCGCCATCTGGCGGCCTGGAATGAGGCGCGTCGAGAGAGCGCGCGTCGCTATCGGCAACTGCTTGCCGCCGCGGACGCTGCCATTGGTCTGCCTCATGAGCCAACCTGGGCCAAGCCGGTGTACCACTTATATGTGATTCGTCTGCAAAATCGCGAGCTGGTTCAAAAGCGCCTCGCCGAGGCGGGCATAGGAACGGGGATTCACTATCCCATCCCTCTTCATCTACAAAAGGCGTACTCAGGATTGTACTATCGGGAAGGCGATTTCCCTACCGCCGAGAAAGTGGCCAAGGAAATACTCTCATTACCTATGTACCCGGGGCTTGGCCCCGCAGATCAGCGAAGGATTGCTGAAGAGACACTAGGTTGTGTTTCCTCAAGATTTTCTCTCGAGCCAGTTCATCCGGCAGTGGCGGTCTCGGGACCTTATGCTGATGTGTGGGCGGAACACTCTCCAGCTGCCGACCCGGCCAGCACCAATTGAACACACAAACGGAACGAAGCGATGGACGTGGACGATCCCGATTAAACGACTCACGGCTATCTGGGGGCTGGGACCGCAGGTCCAGCGAGTCGCGGACCAACAACTTACAGATCTGAAAACCGGACTCTTCACGATTCGCTAACCAGCCAACAATCTGGTCGCTGTATGCCCCCAGGGGCTTGGCGCGAAGGTTGACCAAAGGCCCATGCGAGTTGACATCGGGCCGGCGGTTTCACGAGAGGCTAGATTCTGGTAAGGGAGCTTGAATTCGAACTTGAGGAATCCGGTTCTGCAACTGGGACTTTAGTCCCATAAATAGGACGTTGTCCGAATCTTTTTGCGAGCAGCGGCCATCGAGTGAATTGTAAACAAACGGGTTAACGATCCAAACCCATGTGGTGACTAAACTGCACATACAACTTTGGCGGGCAGTGGCTCCGGGACCGGGCAATTCGTGTCCGTCGGAAGGTTTACCAGTTTGGACGTCGCCTCTGTTAGGGCGATCAAAACAACTAATATGCGAATGCTGGATTCCGAGTCTCCGATATTACGGTCAGCAAATTTCGCTCAAACCGAACCTAGCCTAAACGAGACAGTCGACCGGTTTCGCGAGACCGTTACAAGACGCCGGTGGTGGGTGTTGCTTTCCGTCAGCTTCACGACCTTCGCAACCTTATTTGTTTTGTCTCGTTTCCCCAATCAATACAGCTCAGAGGCTACTCTCCTGGTCGTACAGCAACAAGTCCCCCAGCGTTACGTCCTTCCTACATCCACTACCGATATCCGCGAGGCACTTCAGGCTACGACGCAAGAGGTTTTGTCTCGCACCCGACTGCTAGCGATTATTGAGGAGTTCAATCTCTACGCGCAAGAACGCAAGAGTATGTCCCCGGAAAACCTGCTGGATCGAATGCGGCATGATATTGAAATCCAGCCGGAGAATAGCTCAAGCCAGAGGGACGTGAATTCCTTCAAGATCTCCTTCCTCGCGAGCAACGCACAGCTAGCTCAGGAGGTCACCAGTAAATTGACGTCACTGTTTATTGAACAGAATTTGGAGACCCGCGAACATCAAGCCACAACCACAACCAACTTCCTGCACGAACGACTCGATGCCACCAAGACCAAATTAGCGGAAGCAGAGGAGCAGGTGCGAAAGTTCAAAATGGGGCACCTGGGAGAATTGCCGGAGCAGCAGCAAGGAAACTTGGCGATCTTAAGCGGTCTTCAAGGACAGCTGCAGAACACAATCAACGGTTTAAGTCGAGCAAGAGAGCAGCGGGAGTACCTTCAGTCTCTAAGCCAACAACGGGCACTCATTATGCAAGCCGAGTTGAGTAGGCTTCAGTCTGAAAAGGAGGAACTCCTAAGCCTCTACACACCCCTGTATCCCCCCGTTATCAAGATCAACCAGAAAATTGCGGATAAGGAAGCCACGCTCAGAACGTTGACCGGGGTGGCGAAAGCGCCGGGAGCCGACACAGCCAATGCCGAGTCCCGGTCCAGTTCTTTCGGTGGCGTCGCCCAAGATATTTCGATCGTTCAACTCAGGAGTCAGCTTGAATCTAATCGGCTTGAGATCGAGAACCTCACCAAAAATGAGAAGCATCTCGAAGTAGCGATCGACCAGTACCAAAATCGCATCAATCAAACGCCCGTGAGAGAGCAACAGATAGCTTCGATCATGAGAAACTATGAGCTATTGAAGGTGGACTATGCCGATCTATTGAACAAAGAAATGCAGTCGCAAATGGGGGCTGATCTCGAAAAGCGTCAGCAGGGGCAGCAATTCCGGCTTATTGACCGACCGAGCTTGCCTACAATCCCGACTAGCCCGAACCGTATTAAAATCGGTTTGTGCGGCGCGGGAGCCGGGCTCTTACTCGGCCTAGCGCTTGCTTTTCTGATGGAGTTTATGAATGACTCCTTTTGTTCGGAAGACGCCGTGATCGAGCGGCTTGCACTGCCGATGGTAATAGGAATACCTTTGCTGCTCACACCGGCCGAGAAACAGTCTCGCACTTGGAGGAACGCAATGGAGTGGGCGGCAGGGACCGGCTTGACGCTGGCGGTGTTGTTGGCCGAATGTTATGAGTACTACTTGTACCGGCACGGATAAAACAGCACCGGAGAAGAATGTTGAAGTTCATACTGCGAGTGGTTTTGATTTAGTAATACGAACTTGGAGCGAAGGTTGGAGAGCGATCGATTTCACCCTGACCTTAGAGGCGACGACTACCATTGTGAAGAGGAGCAAGCGATTTCGAACGGAGCTACACGTATGAATCAGTCTATCGTGGGTGCCGCAACATCTCCCGGGCTCCCACTGATGCCCGTGCTGGAGGTTCAGGTACGTCCGGAAAGCCGCATCTTTTATTACACGGAACCTCACAGTTCTGCTGCTGACCGGTTCAGGTACCTGCGGATGATTCTTGGAGAGCTCTGGAATGCTGGCAAGCTCAAGAGTCTATTGATTACTAGTCCGCTACCTCAAGACGGAAAGACCACGATCGCCCTTAACCTCGCCACGGCGTTGGCGGACCGAGGAAAGCGAAGCGTTCTTTTGATCGAGGGCGACCTTCATCAGCCGACTGTAGGTGACCGTTTAGGGCTGCCCCGTCGGCCAGGACTGGCCGAATGCTTGGGAGATGGTGCGGACCCCTTGTCGCTGATCCGGAAGTTGCAACCGCTGGGTTGGTATCTGCTGCCCGCAGGCTATCCGGATCGGAACCCAACGGAATTGCTGCAAGCTGAGATGATCTCCAGTGTACTGGCCAGGGTCTCACCTTTATTCGATTGGGTTCTGATCGATTCTCCGCCGGTCGCTCCACTTACTGACGCCTTGTCTCTGGCCCGGCAAACGAGTGCGACTTTACTGACGGTGCGTGACGGGCGCACTCCTCGCCGCGCTGTTGAGAAAGCTGTGGCGCTTCTTGGACGACAACGTGTGCTGGGCGTCGTCTTCAACGGTGTCAAAGGGCTCGACCATCTCTATTCTGCTTACTACGGCGGATCGCTAAGGCCGTCGTGAAGGCCAACCATGGGTCTGGGGCCACAGTAATCGAAGCTAGACCCTCAAGGAATGCTCTGCTGGGGTTGTGAGAGCAGCAGGCCCATTGCAGTTTCTTTTGCGTCGTAAAGTCGTAGAGTAACTTTTGAGATCTTCGAATTGTGTGCTGGCCTTGGCCAGCGAAACGTCCTGATTTCCCGAAGTACGTGAATACCGCTAGTCCCCGGTGACTATTAACGCAGAGTCATCCACGACTTTAGCGGGCACTATCGGAAGTCAATCATAGAGAGAGATCGCCATGAGCAGCGAGCCTAATCCCGTTAGAATCGTGATCGCCGACGGCCGGCCGGCCTTTCGCCAGAGCATACGGAAATCACTGGATTCTGCGGGCGATATTCAAATTACAGGAGAAGTCTCAAACTCTTCGGATATCGTGAGACTGTCACGTCAATTTAAGCCGGACGTTCTTGTGATTGACCTGGCCCTGCTGCCTCGGCCGTTTGAGCTGGAGATGGGCAATGATCTATGGAGCTTCTTGGCTTCCTCCCGAATCGTTGCGATGGTGAGTGCTATTGAGAAAACCTCCGTTGTCGAAGCCTTCCGCTGGGGAGCCCATGGGATCGTACTCAGAACGGCGCCTCCCGAAGTTGTGCTCCAGAGCATCCGGAGTGTCGCAACCGGGTACTACTCGTTGGACCACGAAAGCGTGAGCCTGCTCCTGGAGTCTGTACGCGAATCACTGGGTCACGGCAATGGGACGACTTCACCCAAAGCTCATGGGCTAACTCGTCGTGAACTCGGCATCATCACAGAGATTGCGAGCGGACGCTCAAACCGCGAGGTTGGCCAGGAATTCTCCATCAGCGAGCGGACTGTCAAGCACCATCTCACGAACATCTTTAGTAAGACTGGCGTCACCAGTCGTCTACAACTTGCACTTTTTGCAGTCAACAACCATTTGATGACCAGCCAAACCGTACTGGCGCAGTTGGAAACTGTGCAATCCGAAGGCGATATATAGACAGGATGTTTACATATCCATTGACGATCGTTCGGACTGAACTGGATGTGAAGGTGCGGAATCCTCGTGTGTTTTCTGAGATCACAACCATCGTGATGATGCGCTGGTTGTCTACATTGGCAGGACACGGTGCCTGCTTTGCGTTGTTTTCTGGCCTCTCTCTAGTAGTATTGTGGAAACCGTTGGGTTCGCAAATAGCGTCATCGGGGGACAACGAGCTCTTCTTCAGTATTGTCTTGATACTGCTTGTTAGCATGTGTCTGGTCTATATGGAAAAGAAGAGTATTTTCATCCGTCCGCGATATTGCCTGGCGGCGTGTGCGCCGGTGCTCGCGATAGTAACGATCCTGTACTTTTTGGGAAAACAACGGAACCTGGCGGGTCAAGGTTTTCAGTTATCGCCCGTTGTTCTGTTCATGATCACTACGCTGTGGGTGACTGGGTTCGTACTGTGTTTCGGGGTTCAATCCGCTTGGGCTGCCAAGTTCCCTTTGTCCTTCGTCATCCTGATGGTCACAGGGTCTTTTATCCTACACCAGGAGAGCGTTTACGCTTTGCAAAAAGGATCCGCCGCCGTGACCTATGCGCTGTTTAAACTGCTAGGAGTACCTGTTCTTAGGCAGAGTTTTACATTTTCACTACCCGGTGTGGATATCGCGATCACGGAGGAGTGCAGTGGGATACGTTCGAGCCTAACTTTGTTCGTCACCAGCATTCTCGCGGGCCAAGTGTTCCTTCATTCCAATTGGAGGAAGGCGCTTTTCAGCGTCTTCACTATCCCGGTGGTCGTTTTCAAAAATGCGGTGCGAATTGTCACTCTTTCGTGCCTCGGGGTTTATGCAGACCCCAGCTTTCTTCATGGCAGGCTGCACCGTTATGGAGGCCTACCGTTTTCCTTCCTATCGCTGGCGATTTTGTTGCCCTTACTATTTGCGCTGCAAAAGAAGGGATGCAGTTCCAACCAGTGCGTTAGGGCGAATTCAGCCGCGGGCGTGGGCCATGATCTGACTCCTCTGGCCTCGCCCAGAGAGCATTTGAGGCCCGGTCGATTGATTTGCAAAGACGATTCCACAAAGTCTCGGCGCGAAGAAGTCGCTGAGGATAGCGCCAGATTCGTGGATTCTGGCTCGGCAGTGAATTGACTGGCAGCTTCGACCAGTGGGTCGGGTCTGTACGGTCACGTAGAGTCGCAAGGAGAAGCTATGCAAGCAACAGTTCTTCAGATAGTCCCAGAGAATGTGGCGGAAGCGCTTCGGGAAAAAATCAAGACGCGTGTCGCCCGGGTTGGTGTGGTGGGCCTGGGGTACGTCGGGCTTCCGCTCGCCCTTGAATTTGCGAAGGCCGGATTTTCCGTCACGGGAATTGACGTACAAAACGAGAAAGTCGCGCGGCTGAATTGCGGAGATTCTTACATCCAGGACGTCCCTTCCGCGTCGCTGTCGCGTCTGGTGGCTGATAACCGATTCCGCGCTACCACCGATTTTTCGATCGTAGCCGACTTGGATGCTATCAACATCGCCGTCCCGACGCCGCTGCGGAAAACCAAGGACCCCGACATGAGTTACGTCGTGTCCGCCTGCCAGGAGGTCGCTAAGTACTTGCGTCCAGGGCAGTTGGTGATCTTGGAGTCGACCACCTATCCCGGCACAACAAACGAGTTGGTTCTCCCCATGTTGGAACGGACGGGCTTAAAAGTCGGCGAGGATTTCTTCTTGTGCTTCTCGCCCGAGCGCATCGACCCTGGTAATCCCAAGTACCAGACGAGCAACATTCCCAAGGTAGTAGGGGGTATCACACCGGCCTGCACGGAAATGGGCAGCCTGTTTTACTCGCAGGCTCTAGAGACAGTGGTTCCAGTCAGTTCTACAAGCGTCGCGGAGATGGTAAAGCTGCTCGAGAACACATTCCGCCTGATCAATATTGGTCTCGTGAACGAAATGGCGCTGATGTGTGATCGCATGGGCATCAACATCTGGGAAGTGATCGACGCTGCCGCCACTAAACCGTTTGGCTTCATGCCTTTTTATCCCGGCCCGGGCTTGGGTGGCCATTGCATCCCCATTGATCCCTTTTATCTCTCCTGGAAAAGCAAACAGGCAGGCATCGAGGCGCGTTTTATCGAACTTGCGGGATACATCAACGGCCAGATGCCTCATTTTGTCGTCGATAAGGTGCAGAACGCGCTCAATGAAGCGCTCATGCCGTTGAAGGGCTCGCATGTGCACGTCCTCGGAGTGGCCTATAAACACGACATTGACGATGTTCGCGAGTCACCGGCCCTCGACATCATTCTGCTTCTCGAGCAAAAAGGCGCCCGGATCACGTACAGCGATCCTTACGTCCCCGAAATCCGACTCGGAAATTTGGAGTTGAAATCTGCCGATCCGCTGGCTATGGCAGCGCAAGCAGATTGTGTGCTGGTTGCCACCAATCACACGCGATTCGACTATCCTGGCATCCTGGAGCGAGCCACGCTGATCGTAGATGCGCGGAATGCCTTCAAGAATTTCTCTTCGGACAAGATTGTCAGGCTTTGAAGTCCTCGACCGTAAGTCAGGTCGGTCTTGCCTGACTCCGTTTGAAGAGCGAACTTGGATGAGCCAAGCTACCAAGCTCGGTGGCTACGAAGGCTCGTAGCCTGCCGGCACTAGGGGGTCGGGACAAGCGCCTGCTGAGGTGGATTTGAATGGACACTTTCGTTACCGCTTGTGTCCACCGCCGTCGCGACATAGAAATAGGTATGGCCAGCTTGAACGGAGCTGTCTGTGTAGCTGGTTGGGACTACCAAGGAGGTATTGAGTTTCGTGTAAGTTCCACCCGACGTGGCGCTACGGTAAATGTTGTAACCGGCGATATTTGAGGAAGTGCTGGCCGTCCAACTCAACGCGATGCTGTGAGTGGAAACGGCGCACGTGCCGCCCAATGCTGCGGTCACCACCGCGTTGACCACGTCGGTATTGCAGACATCCAATGTGTCGATGTTAGCCGTGCAAGGGATGATCCCCAAGTACATGTTTATCGCCAACTGCACGTCAAGAACGTTAACAACGCCGTCCGCATTCAAGTCACAGGCGTTCGCCGCCCCTTGCGCGAACCCGGAAGAAGAAGAGAACAAGAGAGCTGCAATCACAAGCAATGTGCAGTGCGTTCGTCGCGAAGTTGCCAACTCAGACATCATATGAAGATTAGTGCCTCTAGGTTTTGATCGTCTCTCGAACAACTTCGAGTATAGTATTAATATTGTCCACGTACTATTGTCGACCGGCCCAATTTCCTGCTTGTAGAATCATCTAACTCTTCTGCGCGGAATAGCTTACTTCGCCGTGGCTGCAGCCCTTAGGAAGGGCATTGACTGCTGCGTGACCTCCAGATGGCTGGCTGGCCCGAAAACATGGCTTCGCAGAGCTCTTCACATAACTGTTCTATTATCTTTAACTTGCACCAGCGGAAGCCTCTCGGTAAGCAGTTGCTCCACCCTCAAGATTCATGATCTCCCTACGAAAGCATGTAGACGCAGCCAATCGAACATTGTTTCGGCTGTTCTTTGAGACGCCGATATGAGCCAAGTTGCAAAGGGGTCCCCGCCTCGAGTCGTGACCTTTGTTAAGACGCAAGTATACGCCCGCGCTCGCCGATTCGCACCCGACAGGATCCTCGGAAGCCTTTGTGTTTGCATCCTATTTGGCATGTTGGTGGCTGGACTTTGGCCATTCCACCGACCGCGCAATGACGTGACTTGGCTCCGAAACACGGACGGCGTGAAGATTGGAGATTACGGGACTCTACTTAGCTCGAGCACATTCGATCGGTACGATTCGGAGGGCCAAGCACCCTGCAGCCTGGAAATCTGGTTACAGCCCTATGAGACCAACGTGACGGGCACACTCCTCGCTCTTCATTATCCTGCAGAAAATATCCAAACGTTCTCCTTACGGCAGGATGGACCTGACCTTGAGCTCAAAGTGGAACGTCGCGATGCACAACATCGGACCATAACCTCAGGGATCCTTGTTGACAACGTTTTCCACAAAGGGGAACCGGCCTTTCTTACTATCGCTTCAGGAGAACAGGGGACCATTGTTTATCGTAACGGCGTCTCGATTAAGACCGCTCCCTGGTTCCGGATGTCAAGCGTGGATCTGACTGGTCAGCTCGTTGTAGGCACTTCCCCTTTCAAAAACGACAGTTGGTCCGGTCAGTTGCGAGGTCTCGCAATCTATAAGCAGGAGCTCACTCGTGAGGAGGTGCTCCGACACTATTACACGTTGGCGACAAAGGGTCGGTACACGGTCGAAAATGAACAGGCCGCCGCACTTTACCTCTTTGACGAACACTCTGGGAACGTTGTGCATGACCACGGCACCTCTAGAGTTGACCTGTACATTCCCGAGAAATATACGATTCTGCATGAGAAGCTATTGGAGCCAGCCTGGAGAGAATTCGACCTGCGGTGGGGCTACTGGAAGCGCGCTCTCATTAACGTTTTTGGCTTCGTCCCATTTGGATTCTTCTTCTGTGCCTACCTGTCATTGACCAAACCACTCAACCGGGCGGCGGTGGCAACAGTCGGTCTTGGTTTGACAGTCAGCCTCACGATTGAGGTATTGCAAGCATATCTTCCCACGCGGGATTCCGGGACGACGGACTTGATCACCAACACCTTGGGAACCGCTCTCGGAGTTATGCTTTACCGCTGGAAGCCATCCCTTTTTACCGAGACTCTGAATCGGATTCCATTCACCGCTGCATAACTGGCCCATGCGCATCGTAGTCATTGGTGGTGGAATCGTCGGTTTGGCAACGGCGTATCGCCTAGGACAGAGATTTCCAAGCGGCTCCATCACTGTCCTGGAGAAGGAACGAACAGTCGGGCTGCACCAGAGTGGTCACAACAGCGGCGTTCTGCATTGCGGTTTATATTACAAGCCCGGTTCCATGAAGGCGCGGCTGGCGGTAAATGGGATACGCCAGATGGTCGCGTTTTGTCAGGAGCATGCTATTCCTCACGAGATTTGTGGAAAGCTGGTCGTCGCATCGAAACCAGACGAAGTCTCACGGCTGAAGGACCTTTTCGAACGGGGGCGCATGAATGGCCTCAACGGTCTGCAGATGTTAGGCCCGAACGAGATGCATGAGATCGAACCGCACGTCGGTGGGGTCGCGGCCATAAGAGTTCCGGAAGAGGGTATCGTCGATTATCCGGCGGTCTGTCAGACACTGGCCCGCATCATTACCGAAATAGGTGGTACCGTCGCGACCAATGCTCGAGTCACCAAACTCGACAAGCAGAGAGGGCGCTGGATTGTCAAGACGACGGTGGGTGAGTATGAGTCCGACTACATCGTGAACTGCACCGGCCTTCATTGCGATCGCGTGAGCGTACTTGCCGGCGAGAAGCGCCAGCTGAGAATCGTTCCATTCCGCGGCGAATACTACAAGCTAAAGGCGGAACGTCAACACCTGGTGCGCCATCTGATATATCCCGTGCCCGATCCAAAGTTCCCTTTTCTAGGAGTCCATTTCACGCGATTGATTCACGGCGGCATCGAGGCAGGACCTAATGCGGTATTAGCTTTCGCGCGCGAGGGTTATCGAAAGACTGACTTGTCTGCTCGTGATCTCCTCGATACTTTGACCTATGTCGGCTTCTGGCGCTTTGTTCGGAAATACCCGCGCCTATGCTTCAGCGAGCTTCGGCGGTCGTTCAGCAAGACGTTATTTTGCCAGTCTCTGAACGCATTGGTGCCAGATGTGCGGCCGGAGGACCTCGAGCCTGGCGGCTCCGGCGTTCGGGCCCAGGCGATCTCGATCAATGGCGAGACCGTACAAGACTTCAGCTTCGCGATTGCGGAGCAGTCACTACACGTGCTGAATGCTCCCAGTCCGGGGGCGACCGCCTCGCTCGCGATCGGACAAGAGATATCCAGCCAGCTTGCTGTAGCAATGTAAAATCGACCGCGCGCTCGGGCACAACGGCCCTTGCTTGCGAGCTTTCTGAACTGGCAGTGCCAGGCAATCTAAATGGGGATGGTCAAAAGAATGACGACGCCAGCTGTTTACCGCAACATCAACGTAACTTCGTTCGACACGGACGCTTATTCCACCGATGACGAGAATATTGGATTCACGCCGAGAGTGGTGGGTAGGGAACGTCGCACGAAGCGGAGGTTTCCAATTGAACTGCCAGCCGAACTTTGCGTTCGGGGGATGCACTTTCGTGGCATAACCGTCAACATAAGCAGCGGTGGGCTGCTCATGAAGTGTCGCCACGATTCGGTGAAAATAGGCAAGCACGTTAAAGTGAGAATCACGAACTGGCCGAACTCCAGCGGAAAAAACTCAGAGGTTGTGCTGGTCATTGAAGGTGCCGTCGTGCGAGCTTCGGTTGGGTATGTCGCTGTTCGACGAACCCGGCACGAGTTCATCGAAGATTAGCTGTTCCGCGTCGACGTCTTGAGGCGCTCTGTATGCAAAAGTCTTGAACACGCTATTAGCCCGCCACACTCTCAGCCAGCCTTGTGTGCAGGCTGATCCCGGTGTACACCCACTCGCGGGCGCCTCGGAAACTCTACTGACCTAGCTCGAGTTGGGGCCGCAGTTCTCGGAGTCGCCTTCCGAACACCTGCTTAGAAGGCGGTCTCCGGCAGAAGTGCCGGCAATGTGACTTGTACGCCCTGTGTCGGTGGCCCTGGAGCACGGACACATCCGAAGATCGCGGCCATATGCTGCTCGCGACCTGTGGGAAACAATCCGAAAGATCGGGACGGCTGGCCAATTGCAAAGACCCAGGTCAATCATCTCTGGCGTGGCGCATTCGTAAACCTGATGTGAGTACGGCACTTCCACGCCCAGATCTAAGTCCGGCCGTAATACAGCAATGGACCTAGAATTGCCGATGGTTACGCCATTGCAGTAACGGCACGCTCTCCCGCGCAGCCGACGTTCGACCTCATCATGGAGATTTCAATGGAATCGGTTCGCAAGTCCGTCTGGCATGATCTGTCTGCGGAAGCAATGAAACGGCGACCCTCGCCTTCCGCTTTGGCCTTCGCGGTCATAGTCACTGCCAGTTTTTTCGCGGCCTCGATACAGGCTCAAACGTTCGGCTGCAGTCCCGCGATGGCAAACGATATCGTATGCGAGAATTCAAAGCCCGGCAGCAATCCCAATAACTGGCTAATCACCGGGAATGGAGACTCTAGCATCCAGGGGTTTGCCACCGACATCAGCGTGGCGCAGGGAGGAACGATATCTTTCAAAATAGATACCACTGCGAGTGCGTATACCATCGACATTTACCGGCAGGGATATTACCAGGGCAACGGTGCGCGTTTTATCACCAGTTTAAGCCCAACCGCTAAGCTTCCCCAGACACAGCCCGCCTGTCTGACCAACGCGGCCACAAGCCTCTATGATTGTGGGAATTGGGCCGTGTCGGGCTCCTGGCAAGTACCGGCGAATGCGACTTCGGGGATCTATTTCGCTCTCTTGACACGGACGGACACGGGCGGGGACAGTCAAATCTTTTTCATCGTCCGCAACGATTCCAGCCATTCCGCTATTTATTACCAAACATCCGATGAAACATGGCAAGCGTACAACACCTACGGCGGTGACGGCTTGTACGGCGGGCCGACCACTTGGAACTTGCCGATTCGGTCTTATAAGGTAAGCTATAACCGGCCGTTCATCACCCGAACATTTAACGAGGAATCGGCAACGTGGGTCTACGGCGCCGAGTATCCAATGGTCCGCTTTCTCGAGGCGAACGGATATGACGTTACGTACTTTACCGGCATCGACGCCGAGCGCAACGGCGGCCTAATCTTAAACCACAAAATCTATATATCTTCCGGTCACGATGAATATGTTTCCTCAAACCAACGCGCCAACGTAGAAGCCGCCCGCAACGCCGGCGTCAATCTGGCGTTTTTCAGCGGAAACGAGGTGTTTTGGAAGACACGTTGGGAAAACAGCATAGACGGAACCAACACGCCTTATCGCACCATGGTCTGCTACAAGGAAACCCTGGACGGTACTTCCAGCGGCGGTATCCCCGACCCCGAAGATCCCCCAACCTGGACCGGTACCTGGCGCGACCCCAGATTCAGCCCTCCGGCGGATGGCGGCCGTCCGGAAAACGAGCTTACCGGCACACTCTTCATGGTGAACGGCGACGGACCGGACAATCCGGGCAACCTCCAGATACAAGTGCCTCAAGCGGACGGCGCAATGCGTTTCTGGCGCAATACGAGTTTGGCGAAGCTTACCTCGGGGCAGACGGGGATGCTTCCGCAAGGCACCCTGGGCTACGAATGGGACGAGGATATCGATAATGGCTCACGTCCTGCCGGCTTGTTCCATTTGTCGACCGCCACATACACCTTGACCCTCGACCTTCTACTCGATTACGGAGCCACCTACGGTGCGGGTACGGCCACGCATCACATGACGCTTTACCGTGCGCCGAGCGGCGCACTGGTGTTTGGAGCCGGGACTATTCAATTCGCGTGGGGACTCGACGCGAATCATGACAATCCCTTTACCAGTGTGCTTTCCACGAACCCGCCAGCCGACCCGGACATGCAGCAGGCAACTGTTAATCTCTTCGCCGACATGGGTGTTCAGCCGGCCACATTGATAGGAGGGCTTGTGCTTGCCGTGCCCTCAACCGACACAACGCCTCCCACTTCCGTCATCACGTCGCCCGTCCAGGCAGCGGTCGAACAACTGGGTGTGACGTTGACGATAACGGGAACCGCGTCCGACGCCGGAGGCGGCGTGGTGGGCGGAGTAGAGGTCTCCACCGACGGCGGAATGACTTGGCATCCCGCCAATGGCCGCGGGAGTTGGACCTACACTTGGACGCCCCTCACCGCCGGGTCGATACAACTGTTGAGCCGGGCTGTCGATGACAGCGGTAATCTCGAGACCCCTTCACAAGGCGTCACGGTCAACGTCCCGAGGCCGCCGATTTCGATTGACACACAGGCGTCCAAAGACGGCAGCACAGCGAGTTCGACGATATCCACTTCCGCATTTTCGACGTCCGCATCCAACGAATTGCTGCTCGCCTTTATCTCCACCGATTACGTGTCGGGTTCGAATACAACCGTCACGGGCGTCAGCGGTGCGGGGCTCACTTGGGCGCTGGTGGCCCGAACGAACGCTCAGAGCGGAACCTCGGAAATCTGGCGGGCATCCGCGCCCTCCCAACTGAACAGCGTAACGGTCACTGCGACACTATCTCAGAGCGTCAGTTCCTCGATGACAGTGGTGACCTTCAATGGCGTCAACACCTCTGGTACGAACGGTTCCGGCGCGATCGGCGCGACTAAGAGCGGAAGCGCCAGCTCGGGGGCGCCAACAGCGGCTTTAGTTACCACGGGGAACAATTCCTTGGTAATCGGCGTCGGCAACGATTTTGACAACGCGGCCGCTCGAACGCCGGCCGCCGGCCAGAACCTGCTCCACCAATACCTGACTTCGACCGGCGACACCTACTGGGTACAGATGGAGAGCGCAGCGGTTTTTGTGAGCGGTACCACGGTTACGATTAGCGATACCGCACCCACAACGGATCGGTACAATCTGACAATCTGCGAGATTCTTGCTTCCTCCTCCCAATCCACGCAAACAGGTGGTATTTCGGGAACTATCAGTCCCAACGCGGCAGGCAGCGGTGCACAGGTGATCCTTAGCGGACCGGTCAGCGCCACTACGACTGCGACTGGCACCGGCGCTTATAGCTTTTCGAATCTGACGAACGGCATCTATACAGTAACGCCCAACCATAGCGGCTACACATTCAGTCCTCCAAATCAGTCCGTTACGGTCAGCGGAAGTAACCAGGGCAGCATTAATTTCACTGGGACCGCGGTGCCCACGTTCACTGTTTCCGGTAATGTCGGCCCGCCAACTTCGGGGAGCGGGACCACACTCACTTTGAGCGCGACTGTTGCCGGCGGGAGCACCCAAACAACAACTGCCGACGGTTCTGGAAATTTCACTTTTACCGGCGTGGCCAATGGGACCTATACGTTAACACCCACCAAAGCTGGGTTCACGTTTACGCCGACCAGCTTGCCGGAGACGGTTAACGGAGCCAATCTCACCGGCGCGACCTTTACTGCTATTCCGCCGGGGACCTTGAGCATTTCTGGAACCATCACTCCGAAGTCGGGTGGGGCGGGCGCCACGGTTACCCTCAGCGGAAGCGCAACCGGAACCACGCTTGCCGATGCAAACGGAAACTACTCGTTTACAGCATTGTCCAGCGGCTCGTACACAGTTACACCGGCTCAAATCGGTTACGCCTACACTCCCACGAACCAGCCCGTGATACTCAGTGGAACGAATCAGACAGGGATAAATTTCACTGCGCAGCCAACTGCTTCCTGGAGCATTTCTGGAACGATCGGCAGCGGCGGAGGGGGCTGCAGCGGTTGCTCCTACGTTCAATCCACCCACAATTCGGAAACCGGCAATACGGATTGGCCGACTCTGTTGAATGTCAAGGCCGGGGATGCATTGGTCTACATCGGGCAGTTCTCAAACTTTACGCCCGGCGCCACGGTCAATATGACCGATAGCCAGGGGAATACGTGGTATCGTTGCGACAACAATGCCACCACCGATTTCGTGGAAGTACAGGATCAAACGGCCTATGGGATGAGTTGTCACTATGCGGTCAACGTAGCCGCCTCGCCGACCATTACAGCGCAACCCGTAGCGAGTCAGTGCGTGAGTACAAGTTGCTCTGAGGTGGGTGGAACGTTCTTTGAGTTAGCGTTACCTGCCAATGCAAAAGCAGTGGCATGGGCTACACCGCACACTGGAACTTCTACTTCCGGCAGTAATAACGTGAGTTGCGGTTCGATCACGCTTACGCAAGCCGACGATTTCCTGTTATGTGATTTTGACAACGCCAGCGGCAACCCCACAGCAGGAACTACACCGGTTTCTCTCACCATGGACGAGACCATAGTGACGGCTATCGAGACGGGCCTGTATCCAGGCACTGGAACGATCACTCCGACCGGTACCCTGGATTCAAGCGGAATCGCCTATACCAGCATCACCGTGGCGTTTGGCGCAGGCGGTAGTGGAGGCGGAGCCGGCGCAACAGTGGCGTTGACCGGAACGTCGAGCGCGACCACGGTCGCCGACGCCAACGGGAATTATTCGTTTACAGCTTTAACCAATGGCTCCTACACAGTCACGCCGAGCGAAACCGGATACATTTTCACACCTCCGAACCAGCCCGTGACTCTCAATAGCGCCAGTCAGACCGGTGTAAACTTCACCTTGCAGGCTGGAACCTCCTGGAGTATTTCCGGAACCATTAGTCCAACCGCCGGCGGGGCCGGTGCGACTGTTACGCTGAGCGGAACGTCGAGTGCGACTACCGCGGCCGATGCTAATGGAAATTACTCCTTCACAGGGCTGGTCAACGGCCCTTACACAGTAACGCCAAGCAAGACCGGTTACACGTTTACTCCGCCGAACCAGTCCGTCACGGTGAATGGTGCGAATCTGACAACGGTGAATTTCACCGCGCAGGCAACTGGTTCCTTCAGCATCTCTGGAACCATCAGCCCGCTCTCTTCGGGTGTCGGCGTGACAGTGACGCTGAGCGGGACTTCGAGCGCGACAACCACCACCAACGGCTCCGGCACTTACACTTTCTCCGGACTGGTGAATGGACCTTACACGGTAACTCCCAGCTTTGCCGGGCTCACCTTCAGTCCCTCGAGTTTGCCAGAGACTGTGAACGGTGCAAACATAACCGCCAACTTCACGGTCGCGACCTACAGCCTTTCGGGAACCATTACCCCAGCTTCTCTCGGCAATGGAGCGACTGTCGCTCTCAGCGGCACGTCCACTGCCACAACCACGGCAAATGCATCGGGTGTTTACACCTTTTCTGGTTTGGCTAATGGGTCCTACACCGTAACTCCCAGCAAGACCGGCCTCACCTTCAGCCCGGTGAATCTGCCGGAGACTATCAATGGAGCAAGCCTCAGCAACGCCAATTTCACGGTGCCATCCTTCACCATTTCAGGCACCATCAGCCCGGCATCTTTGAGCACGGGAGCAACCGTAACGCTCAGTGGAGCGGCCAGCGCCACCACCACAGCGGATGGTTCCGGCAATTACAGCTTTGCAGGACTGCTGAATGGCGGCTACACCGTGACTCCCAGCAAGACGGGCCTTACCTTTAGCCCGGCGAACCTGCCGGAGACCGTTAACGGAGCCAACATTACCCTCGCCAATTTCGCAGTCCAGACCTATAGCATTTCTGGAACAATTACCTCGGGCGGCGGAGCCACCGTAACGCTCAGTGGAAAGGCCAGCGCCACCACCACGGCGGATGGTTCCGGCAACTACAGCTTTACTGGTCTGGTAAATGGAAGCTACACCGTCACACCCAGCAAGTCTGGATTTACGTTCAGCCCCACCAGTCTAAATGAGACTGTAAGCGGATCGAATATAACCGGCGCCGGCTTCACGGCGCAAGCGGTTCAGGCAAGTTCGCTCGCGATCGACGCGAAGGTCTCTAAGGACGGAACTGCGGCAAGTACAACCCTAGCCACGTCCGCATTCTCAACTACCGCATCAAACGAATTGCTCCTCGCCTTTGTCTCCACGGATTACATCTCCGGAACGAACACCACCGTGACCGGCATCACTGGCGCAGGTCTAACCTGGGTGCTGGTGCTTCGTACCAATACACAGAGCGGCACCGCTGAAATCTGGCGGGCTTTCGCTCCTTCGGCCTTGACCAACGTAACCGTCACGGCGACCATTTCACACAGCGTCGTCTCCTCCATGACGGTGGTTACGTTTAAGGGAGCAAATACTACCGGTACAAATGGATCTGGTGCAATCGGGGCTACCAAGAGCGCCAACGCAAAACCCGGCGCTCCCTCGGCGTCGCTGGTGACAACCCAAAACGGGTCCTGGGTCATCGGCGTGGGGAACGACTTCGACAAGGCGAGCGCCCGGACCCTTGGCGCCGGCCAGACTCTGGTACATCAAGACCTGGCATCCTCCGGCGACACCTACTGGGTGCAAATGCAGACCAGCCCCACGCCACTGAGTGGGACCACAGTGACCATCAACGATACGGCGCCGGCCACGGATCGCTACAATTTGAGCATCTGCGAGATATTGCCGGCGAATTAACGAGCACCTTGCATCTGGTGTGTTCCGCTGCTGCTCAAGCGCGCAGCAGAAATGGCCGCATCATCTCGTTATCTTCGTGTTCGAGCATATGGCAGTGCCAGACGAAGCGTCCAGGCTCTCCGGCAAACGGGATGATGATTCGAGTTACCTGTCCCGGCGGGCAAAGGACTGTGTCCTTCCAGCCGCGTTCTTCCGGTGCCGATTGCAGCACCTTGCCAGTCAAGACCACTTCGGACGTGCTTTGGTAGCGGCGAACGTCGAAAGGACGGCGATCGAGCAGTTGAAAATGAACTGCGTGTAGATGAATGGGGTGAGCATCGATCGTCGTATTCACGAACTCCCAAATCTCGATGCTTCCATTCACTGGATCTTCGGTGACCGGATCCATGAAGCGCCGCCCATCCAGCAATACGCGGTGGGGCTGTCCATTCATGGGCATGATTTCCACCAACTTTAGGCGTCGCGTCTTTACCGCCGCCGTCTCTTGCAATCGCGGCACTGCTCGAAGCGTCTCGGGAATTCTGCTGGTATTGATATCAGCGCTGAGCGGCCGGCCGACTCGAAATTGCATCACCAACCCGGGAACCGGTCCCCCACCGGAAGGGTAGGGTATGGGTGCATTGTTTACAAGCATGATGCGGCGACCCTCGCGGCCGCGAAAATCCAAAATGACTTCAACACGCTCTGCCGGTGCGATAAATACCTCCCCACGCACAACCGGTTCGGGAAGAAGGCCGCCGTCAGTTCCAATCTGGATGAAGCGCTGCTGGGGCACCAGCGAGAGATGAAACATACGTGAGTTCGAGGCATTTAGCAGGCGGAAGCGATACAATTGCGGCTCCACATCGAGGTAGGGCGACACCCGGCCATTAACCACGATGTTGGTTCCCAAGAACTCAGGAATCCAAGGGGCTTCGGCGGTCTCCGCGATGGGATACACCAGCTGCCCGCCCGCATCGAGAATCCGATCCTGCAGCGCAAGCGGAATGTCGAAACGTCCGGCGGGCAGCCCCAGGTGTTCTTCCGCTGGGTCGCGAATTAAATAGAACCCCGCCAATCCCATCATGGCGTTCAGTCTCGTTATTCCCATGGCGTGGTCGTGATACCAGAGCGTCGCGCCAAGTTGCCGGTTGGGGTAGATTGTCCGCTGCTGCTTTCCCGGAGTGATCCAGTCCTCGGGGTAGCCGTCATTACTCGCTGACACGTGCCCGCCATGCAGATGGATCGTCGTTCGTACCGCGGGAACGTCCTTTCCCGCGCCATCCAAGGTATGGTCAATCACTAGGCGATGCTGTGACGGTAACCGGTTCAACCAGTCGATTGTGACGGAACGGTCGCGCTGCGCTGCAATCACCGGGCCGGGCGTGATTCCTTCAAATCCCCATACGATAGTCGGGGGCAGGTCGCGATGAAATTTCTGGCGAAACTCCGATATTGTAATTTTGTAATGTTCCGAGCCAGAAATCACGGAAGTTGGCCGGAGAACAGGTGGCAAGAATAGCGGATCGACAAAGGGCTCAAGCCGGACTCCCGCGAGCACGTTCGGTGACGCTTCGTCCGACTGGCCGCACAGGGATCCAGGGAACAGCGCTCCGGTTCCTGCACTGGCTAGCGACGTCAGGAATTGTCGGCGTGTGGCCAATTAGGTGAATCCTTTATCTGCATTGATAGGGTTGGAATGCACCGTCATGGCTTGGTAGAAGGGCACTCCGGCGCAAGCTGAACGGGCACGAAAGGCTTCCGCCCGGTTATTCCTCGTTGGTAGCCCGCAATTCCCCCCGAAAACGCAGATGTGAAGGCATCCAGCGCGGGCGTTAGCGCCATGGCTGGCGCGGTATTGCTACTCACCTCCGTGAGGAGCCGCGAATATTGGGCGCCGCTTCTACAAGGCTGCAGGGCCACCGCAAATGACTGCAAACCCTCCTGGTGACGGTCATTCTCCGCCGATGACGTTGGAAAATCTGGTGAATCTGTGTCACCCGTAACGAAGATCCAGGCACCTTGCCCCGTGGCTGAAATCGTTTGGCCTTGTTCCTCAGCCCGCCCTCCGAACGACGCGGCATAGGATAGCCGGCGGCCGCGATCCGAGAGTTCCGCAACCAGAACATCGCCGCATTCCATTGTCAATTTGCCTTCAGCGCCGCAAGTCTTCTTGCCCGGTTGAGCTGCACTGCCGGCTCCGGACGAGGACTTCTGCGAAGACACGCGTCCTGTGACGTAAACATTCCCCGCGTCGTCGAGCGCAAGCGCCGTCAACTGCGCATCCGGCAATATTGTCGACCATAGCAGGCCTGATCCCGTTGGGTTCAGGGCCGCAACAAAGCCTGATCTCCTGGGACCCAATTGGGCGGAGCCTTCCCTGATTTTTAGCGATGAGTCATGCGGGAATTCAAGAGATTCAGTAGTACCGGTGATGTACGCATTACCCTCGCTATCCACGCGAATTGCAGCGATTCGATTGTCCACATCAGCTAGATAGGTAACGTAGAGTGGCGCCATGGAAGTGGATTTCGTGGTGTCCACCAGCATAACGAATCCACGCGCCTGGCCTACATGGCTAAGGTGCGACAGGATTGCATTTGGAGTGGTGGAAAGACAAGCGGTTGTATTCCCTGCGATCCAGGCACGCCCAGTACTGTCGATAGCGAGGCCCGCCACCGAGAGAAAGCCGTCTCCACAAGAACGAATAAGTGAAGCATAGAGGAGGCTGCCGTTAGGCCCGTACTTCCGTAAATCCACATCCGCAAACGCGTGCGATGCGATATACAAGTTTCCTTGGGCATCAACTGCCATTGCCTCGGCAACATCCGCCTCCACCTTCTTGAGATTTAGGCCGTAGAGCTTGATGTACGCCGAATATCTGGCGAAGACGTCGGGCGTTGAGGCGCCTGGAGGGGCTTCCGGCAGGGACCACTGGAAAGAACCTCCGACAGGCGACGGGCTGCACATGCGCGGATCGGTGCGGCTGAATGGTTCGCAGAAGCTTGCGTTTGCCGACGGGTAGAATTGAAGCTTGTTCACCTCTGCCGACCCGATTCCAGGAATAACGACCTGCAAGGTGTGTGAGCCGGAATCGAACGGTGACTTGAAGTTGGTTTCGATTGACAGTTTCTGGATCGGAACCATTAGTTTTTTTTCGTAGATCACGCGGTTGTCGATCAGGACCTTATACCCGGCAATCTTCCGGCCGTCGGCGGCGTTTCCCTGCGCGCTCAAATGAAAAATGGCGGGAACAAGCGAATCTCCACCATTCTCGGATGGGTTTGGATAGCAAATAAAAGCGCCGCTATCTGTGTGCTGGGTTGCACAAGTGGTTTGCGCTTCAGAAGCCCGGCCCGCGAGGAGCAACAACACCACTAAATAGCGGTGAATGCCGCTCGTCTCGAACCAACGCGTGACTGCTGCTTCGCGGCTTCGTTCAATGCACCCAGGCGATTGAGGAAGCCCGGCGCGAACCGCTTTGGCAGATCTCAATCCCTGGGCAAATCGCGTCGGATTTCCCCTTCTTCTGTCGTGTGGATCTGGCCAGATTGAAACCAAGAGTTTCCAAGCATTCAAAATTCATCATACCCCAGGGATGCGCTCCAGGCACAAAGATCGCGAGCACGGCCCACATCTCTCACGAGCGCTAGTGTAGTGCCTGGGAATTCCCGAAGATTATGGTAAGCGAATGTGGGGTGCTGTAATCCGGCGGCAGCCAGCATTGGCTGCCCCACTCTTCGGCATAATCGTCATTCTGTATGACGCACTACACTAGTGGGCTGTCGTCGCTGAATCTTTACTACTACCGTGCGTCGCCAGGAGTGGCGACGCGGCACGCAGAAGTGCGTGCGCTACGCGCGTGGCGCGAACACTCGTG